>ENA-OQBT01000153-OQBT01000153.1-human-gut-metagenome-genome-assembly--contig:-NODE-153-length-47671-cov-5.968366_pt1 | contig 47671 bp, 67 predicted proteins | sample MGYA00242749_ERZ504557 | MGnify/ENA primary metagenome ERZ504557 (study PRJEB26092, sample SAMD00036243) | human gut metagenome | host: Homo sapiens | study: EMG produced TPA metagenomics assembly of...
TGTACACTCCACAGTCGTAAATTCCTGCGATAGCCCGCAGTACATACTTACGTTTGCGTTTATTATGCAACTTCGTAAGTTAAAGCATCTCTTAGATTAAGAGCAGCATTGAAATCCCTATCCTCAACATAGCCACAATCACAACGATGTATTCTATCTGAAAGCTTCAAATCTTTCTTGATAGCACCACAGCAATGACATATTTTGGATGATGGATACCATCTGTCTACGACTCTTAATTCAATACCATTTTCATCACATTTTGCTTTAAGCTTGGTTCTAAATTCATAGAACTTCTGTGACGCAACAGCTTTTGAAAGATGTCTGTTCTTCATCATTCCTGATACATTCAAATTTTCAATAGTTATATAAGATGGCTTGGTTTTCACTATCTCAGCTATTGATTTATTGATATAATCAGTACGGATATTATCTATTTTATGATGAAGTCTTTGTACTTTGAGCTTTTGCTTTTGTATATTCTTTTGAGTGGACTCTCCTTTCTTTAAGTTCTCATATTTTCGTGAGAGACATCTTTGTTCTCTACGCAGTTTCTTTTCCAATTTTTTAATTCTTGTTGACTTATTGATATTTTTATAAGTTTTACCATTGGAAACAATCGCCAAGTCTTTTAAACCCAAGTCAATTCCTATACCACCATTGCTATTATTAGCAATCTTAACGTTGGGAATTTCTACAAGAACTGACACATAGTATCTGTCTGCTTTACTGGTTACCTTTTTAGAATATAATATCACTTATAATACTGTATTTCAAACTGCAGTGACTCATTTTCCCTGAATACATTTATCTTTGGTGAATATACTACGGACAGCACTATATTATTGAACCTTCCTCTTTGTGCAGCTTCAAGCGCGTCTGTACCAAATCTTTGCCTGATATAATCAAAAAAGCTTTCTATATCACCAAAATAAATTGCATTGATTGGCGTGCCATATGAGGATATCAAAGAAAGTCTAAGCACATTGTTGTTTTTACCCACTACCCACATGCGGCTCACACGTAGATTTTTATCCGCAAAAACAGGCTTTGGATTGTCCTTTCCAAACGGTGCCAGTACTGAAAACTCAGACACCAGTCTCATTGATACATAATCCACCGGCATCGGCACATCTATATGTATTTTAGGCACGAGGTCATCGTCAGTAAGCGATGCATACTCATTTATTTTCTGACGGAATGGCTCAACATTTTCTTGTGGCAGTGAAAGTCCTGCAGCCATCGGGTGGCCACCAAACTTCGTGAACAGCTCACTGCATTTGCACATTTCCTCATACATGGAGTACTCCTCTATCGAGCGGCCTGAGCCCTTTACTCCGTCCTCACTCTTTGTGAGTATAAAGGTTGGCTTATTGTATTTCTCCCTGATACGGCCTGCTATGATTCCAGCTATGCTCTCATGCACATCCGGCAGATATATGACAAGCACCCTGTCTTTTTCGTAATTGTCCCTCTCATATATCTCAACTGCGGTTTCGACACCCTTTGCAGTCATTTCCTTCCTGTCATCATTGAGTGCTACAAGCTCTGATGCGATGCGCATGGCATCCTCCTGCCTGTCACATAAAAACAGCTCAAGTGCTCTTTTGGCTGTATCCAGACGGCCTGTCGCATTGACACAGGTCCAAGAACAAATCCAAAATGATATGCATCTACATTTTCAGCCTCTATATTACAACATTCAAGCAGGGCTTCATGCCGATATTTGTCGTATGATGAATACTCTTTAAGCCGGCCTTTACGAGTATACGGTTCTCACCTATCAGCGGCATGACATCACCAACTGTTGCAAATGCCACATTCTCTATAAAATCCATGGCCTCTTTCTCATCTATGCCGATTTTTCTATATAGTAATATGACAATTTTCCAGGCAACAGCTGCTCCGCAAAGCTCCTTGTACGGATAGCTGCACTCTATCTGATGCGGATTTACAACGGCATCTGCTTTGCTCTCCTTGTAAATCTTTATACCCTTTATATCTTCAAAAGGCACTGCATGGTGGTCTGTTACGAGAACTGTCATTCCAATCTCCTTTGCATGTGCGATTTCCTCAATCGCTGCAATTCCGTTGTCACAGGTGACCACAGTGTCTATCCCGTCCTCATATGCCTTGTCAATCAGATGCACATTCAAACCATAGCCATCCTTCACTCTGTCGGGAATCATATAATCCACACATGCACCGGCTCTTTTAAGTGCCTTCACAAGAATATATGTAGACATCACTCCGTCTATGTCATAGTCGCCGATTATCCTGATTTTGGCCTTGTCAGCTATCTTTTGGGCAAGAATGTCAACCAGCCTCTGACCATCCTTTAAAAGAGCCGGGTCTGCAATGTCTGAGATTTTGCCGTTTAAAAATTCATTTACCGCGTCATCTCCTATAACACCTCTGTTTCTGATTATCCGCGCCGTCACCTGATCTATTCCAAACTTTGCTCCGATTGCCGCAAAATCAGCCCTCTTCGCACTAACATACCACTTTGCCATAATCTACCCTTTCCAGGCTCAGACCACACGCCGGTGCTGTGTAGCCTGCCTGTGCCCTATCCTTTGAAGCTAAAATTTCCATCACAGCATCCGGTATTTTTCCTTCCATCGCCCACCTCGATAAGCTTCCTGTGATGATTCTTATCATATTCTGTAAAAATCCATCTCCGGTGTAGCTGATAACAATATCAGCACCTGTTTTTTCTATATCAATAGAAAAAATTGTCCTGACCGTTGGCTTTTTCATATGTCTATTGCCACAAAAGGCTTTAAAATCATGCTCTCCGAGAAGATACGCTGCTGCTTTTTTCATCCGTTCTGTGTCAAGCGGCTTATCATAGTCGTATACATATTTTCTCCTGAACACATCTGACACAATACCGGTGTGTATTGTATACACATATGTCTTTGACACAGCATTGTACCTGGCATGAAATCTGTCAGGCACATTTGAAATATCTGTCACCGCAATATCTGCCGGCAGATGCTCATTCAGCCATATAAATATCTCATCCTTTGAAAAATGCTTCGGCATGTGAAAGCTTGCCACCTGCCCCACTGCATGCACTCCAGCATCCGTGCGCCCTGAGCCTATGACCTCAACCGGATTTCCTGCCAGTGTGGACAGCACATGCTGAAGCTTTCCCTGTATTGTATCATCTGTGGATTTCTGCACCTGCCAGCCTTTGTAGCGTGTACCGTCGTATGCCACGATTATCTTGTAATTTTGGGTTTCTGTATTCATAAAATTGTCTTTCTTTATCTAAAAATAGAGTTCTGAATAGTTACTTTTATTTTATATAATATCACATCATTTTTTCTCTTGCCAGCACTGTTTTGCTCCTTTAATCCAATTAAGCAAGCTCCGCAATACGTGTCACAGCGACATATATATTTGATATCTCATACCATGTATTGTAGTCCACCACACCTGATACCGGAAGTCCGAATACAGCCTGAAATTTTTCCACGGCCGCCTTTGTCTTTGGTCCGTATATTCCATCCGGCACAATAGACGGAATGGCCGGATATGCCTTTGCGATGCGGGCGAGCTGTTTTTGTATCTGGTATACATTCTGTCCTGACGAGCCTATGCCTATATTGTAGCCGGGCCATGACGCCGGTATTCCTGATACAGCCTCCGCGGTGTTGATATACATGTTGCTGCCGTAAAAGTATCTGAGTATCTCAATTGCACTGTAGCCCTGGTCACCGAGACTTTTAGAGCCCCACTGTGTCATCCAGCTCGGACAGGAGACCTTCTGTCCGTCACAGTACTGCGTCAGAATCGGCTGCTTCACATTAGGTCTCGACAGATAGTTTTCAAACATTTCATTTACTATCAGCGAGATATTGTCATATATATTTCTGCCATAGATGAATTTGTGGTCATATGCTGTGGACGAAGTGATATTAAAATTATAGCCCTTTCCGCGATAAAACTCCGTGTATATCCTGTTTAATGTAAATGACATAATCGCAAGCACATTTGCCCTTATAGTGGCATCAGGCCAGGTAGCATATATCTCACTGGAAGCTACATTTTTGATGTAATCCTTATATCTGACATAATAATTTGCCGCTGTGGAATCCGATGGTGCCCCATCATGCACAATAACATATTCCGGAATCACAACACGATTAAGTACAATCTCACCGGTCTCAGCAACCGGCATAATCTCCGGCTCAGGTATCTTGGCAGGATAATCACCGTAGAGTGTATGTGCCGGAATAACAATATTGTCCACATCATTTCCCGGTGCATCAAGTACTTCCAGCTCAATATCCTGTATGGAAAGTCTGTCGGGCATCACCTCAACGCCCGAAACCGTGATATTTCTGTATCCGTTAGCCGAAACGGTTACCGTCACCTCCGAATACGGCTGTGACTCACTGGGCGACATAGAATACTCAAGTGGCGGAGTGGCAATCTCAACTGCTCTATGCTTCCCGATTCGTTGGTGTCAATCTCCTCTATCTTTCCCTGCGGATCCCCGGAATAGCTGACTGACACCCTTGCATCCGCAACCGGCGTCCCCATGTTTTTCTGTCGTACTCTCACCTGAAGCCGCCCCTCATCAATAGACTCCTGTTGTAAAATGTGCAGATTTTTCATGAATATTATTACCTTAATATCTTTTTACAATAATATGCACAAAGTGCAGCGCATATGATATAATGAGCGTAAGCAACGAGCAGTGCCAAATTGAAAATATATAAAATGCCAGCTTGCTGAGCACTTTTTATATATTTTTAATTTGATAGGGCGACTGCCCGTACAGTCAGGAAAATCTCAGATTTTTCTGACTTGCACTGCATACAATACACTTACTAAGGTGGTTGGGGGACGTGCTCTCATCTGATCCGAGTCTTACGGAAAGGATGATTATTATGGTTTCTTGGAACGACTTATTTACTTTCGTTATCATGCTGGTAGCGATTCTGACATACATAGATACTCACAGAAAACATAAGAAATAGCCGTCCTGCCTCTGGTAAAGTCTGGGAACGGCTATCTCTTACGATAACTTATTAACTTAATTTGCCGGATCAGGTGAAGTGCACTCACCTACCGACTGCCTTACTAAGTGTATTATATGTCACTTAGCAGCATTTGTCAATTTTATTAATATTAAGGAGGAAAATTATGCATACATTTCAACCATATCCAATCGACATGCTCGATATCAATCCATTCACCAAGCTTAGCAAGGAGTGGGCTCTCGTGACAGCCGGTGACAAGGAAAAATCAAACACCATGACCGTTTCATGGGGTGGAACCGGTGTCCTCTGGGGCAAAAATGTCGTATTTATTTTTATCAGGGAATCAAGATATACTAAGGATTTCATAGACAATGGTGAGTTTTTCTCACTTTCTTTCCTTAGCGAGAAATACCGCGATGCCTTAAAATACTGTGGTGCTCACTCAGGACGCGGAGAAGACAAATGGTCAAAGGCCGGTCTGTCTCCTGCTACACGCCATGGCATACCATATCCGGATGAGGCAAATCTCGTATTCCTTTGTCGCAAGATGGCTGCTGTGCCTATTGAAGAGGCTTCATTTACAGACAAAGCCATTATGCATCAATGGTACGGCGATCACGATATGCACACTATGTATGTTGGTGAAATTATTGAGGTTGCGGCTCGCTAATTTATTGCAATACTACGGGACGAGAAGAACCCTAATATGTATTTATGCGCTTAAAACTACGTGGCTAAGATAATTGTAAGAATTATGCTTTAAGATTTTCTATGCTTGACGAAACCGGCTTTTATGCGCCGTCCGTGGCGCATAACGCCTTGCCCTGCCGTCCATGGCAGGGCATTTCTGTGTTTCATGGCATAATTCTAACAATATCTAAGTCACTTCGTAATCGCTTATAAATACATATTAGGGTTCTTCTCGTCCCTTACTCTATGTTAATATTACACTAATTTTACCATTGTGCAACAACACATACAAATTGTCCCCTCATTACTGTCACAAGATTCTATATATAATCTAGCGGCAGCCGGTACTCATAGCTTCAATGGCCACGGCACCACCGCGCACAACCGAGATATGCTTGTACTGTGACTTGAGCAGGGCTATAAGATCATCATTGCGGTGCTCTGTGAGCTTGCTCTCTAAGATCACGCTGTCGGCATTCTTGTCCACCACATCAATATTAAAAACCTGCGCTGTCTGGAAGATATCGGTGATTTCCTCGCGGGTGAGCTTTGATACCCTGACATAGAGTATTTCCTTCATATGCAGAGGCACATCAGTCAGGTCAATAACCTTGATGACCTCGACCATTCTGTTGAGCTGCTTTTTTATCTGCTCAAAGGTAATATCATCGCTTGTAACGCAAATAGTCATTCTGGAAATAGTCTCATCCTCTGTGGTTCCAACCGTAAGAGACTGTAAATTGTAGGATTTTGCAGAAAAAAGTCCTGAAACCTTTGCTAAAACACCGACCTCATTCTCCACATAAAGTGCAATCCATCTGTTTTTCATTTCATTATTATTCATCTTCTGCACCTCCTACTTTAAAATCATTTCGCTCATAGGATTTCCGCTCTTGACCATTGGAAGAACAATCTCATCCGTAGCTATCATAAACTCAATAATTACAGGTACATCCTTATATTTCTTGGCCTCTGCAAAGGCTGCATCGATATCCTCTTCCTTTTCCACGCGGATTCCGTGTCCACCATAGCTTTCAACAAGCTTGAGAAAATCCGGTGTGTATGGCGGACATGCCTCGTTTGGTCCCTTGCACTCATCCGGGCAGCCCTTTCTTCTTCGAAGGCAGGTTGCAGAATAACGCTTGCCATAAAAAAGCTGCTGCATCTGGCGCACCATGCCCAGATAGTAGTTGTTGAGCACGCATATGGTCACTCCTGCTCCCTGTACAACTGAGGTGGCAAGCTCCTGTATATTCATCTGAAGTCCACCGTCACCACTAATGCATACAACATCCTTGTCAGGATTTGCAATCTTTGCACCTATTGCTGCCGGAAGACCAAAGCCCATAGTTCCAAGACCTCCCGATGTAAGAAGCTGGCTGTTGCTGTCAAGCTCTAAGTACTGTGTAGCCCACATCTGATGCTGACCTACATCTGTAACGTAGATTGCATCCTTATAGTTCTTATTGATATGCTCCATAATCATCTGAGGTGTCATGCCCTTGTCTCTTCTCATGCCAAGAGGATTTTCCTCATCCATGCCTTAATCTGCTTCTGCCACTCAGCAGTCTTTATCGGCTCAGCCCACTCGTTTAACTTGTCGAGTGCCACATTGGCATCTGCAACGATAGGCACATCAACCACTACATTTCGTGAAATAGATGCAGTATCCACATCAATATGTACAATCTTTGCCTTTGGAGCGAACTCATTTAAGTCACCGGTTATTCTATCATTAAATCGTGTACCTATTGAAAAAAGTAAATCACACTCACTGACTGCCTTGTTTGCCGCATATTTGCCGTGCATACCACAGTTTCCCACATAAAGCGGATGAGTGGTAGGTATAGCTCCCTTACCCATTATTGTAGTGACAACAGGCACATTCTCTGCCTCCGCAAAACGGCGCAGATTTTCATTTGCCCTGGCAACATTTATACCGCCTCCTGCAAGGATAAGCGGTTTTTTGGCACTCTTTAACATCTTGTAGGCGCGCTTAAGCTGTCCGACATGTACTGTATCATTTACACGATAGCCTCTGATTTCCACCTTATCCGGATACTCTGCCGGACCGGATGCAGTCTGTATATCCTTTGGCAAATCAATCAGTACAGGGCCCGGCTTTCCGGTCCTTGCAATATGAAATGCCATCTTTATGATTTTTCCAAGGTCCTTTCTGTCACGGACTGTAACAGAATACTTTGTGATATTTCTGGTGATTCCGACTATATCCACTTCCTGAAAGGCATCATTTCCGATAAGTGGAAGCGGTACCTGTACCTGTAAAGCACACAGTCACATTGTCATAATGCGCATCTGCAAGACCTGTAACTGTGTTGGTAGCACCTGGACCGCTTGTCACAAGGCAGACCACCCACCTTGCCTGTAGACTTGGCATAGCCTCAGCCTCATGAATCAGGCCCTGCTCATGTCTCGGCAGAACCAGATTGATTGAATTAGTCTTGTATAACTCATCGAATAAATCTGTAACTGTTCCTCCCGGATAGGCAAAAATAGTATCTACGCCTTCCTCCTCCAATGCTTTTACAAATAATTTTCTTCCTGTGATGTCCATACTGCCGTCATCCTCGTTTCTATTTTAATAGTTTATTTTACTCTCTCATATCGAAGGAAATAAAACTCCAAATCAAAGTATGTCTGCTCTTCGCTGTCTCCCGTAATCTGCCACTCAGGCTTCTCGTCAAGATTTGGAAAATATGCATCCGCATCATACTCGAAGTCCACCTTTGTGATGTGGGCTACATCGCATTCATCCACGAGCTGCTCATAAATTTTCTGTCCACCAATGATATAAATATCCTCAGAATTGTATTTTTCAAGCTCCTTGTGAAGCTCATCAAGTGAGTGAACCACGACAGCGCCCTCCACCTCATAGGATGGGTTATGTGTGAGCACTATGTTGGTTCTGTTCTTAAGAGGTCTGCTGTTTGGAAAGCTCTCAAGTGTCTTTCTGCCCATGACTACAACCTTTCCTGTAGTCATCTCGCGGAAAAACTTCTGATCCATAGGTATCCGAACGAGCAACTGGTTATTTTTTCCAATTGCCCAGTTATTGTCAACTGCTGCTATTAAATTCATGATTTTCTCCCTGTTGTAATCGTTGCTGTTCACACTACGTAGTGAACAATAACCTTCTTATAACTGCTTCATATCCACATTCTTTAAACCGCAATAGGTATATCCTTAATCTGCTCACCTGTCACATAGTCTGTTATCTTGATATCATCAGTCGTAAACTGATAGAAATCCTTTATGTCAGGATTGAGCCAGAACTTTGGAGCATCGTACTGCGGTCTCTCAATCAGCTCCTTCACAATTGGCACATGCCTGTCGTAAATGTGTGCATCTGCAATCACGTGCACCAGCTCTCCGACTCTCATATCACACACCTGCGCCAGCATATGCATAAGCACCGCATACTGGCATACATTCCAATTGTTCGCTGCAAGCACATCCTGTGAGCGCTGATTTAAGATACCATTTAATGTGAGCCTGTCATCACCCTTTTTCTGTGTCACGTTGAATGTCATGCTGTATGCGCACGGATACAGATTCATCTCATGCAGATCCTGATGCACATATATATTGGTAAGTATTCTTCTTGAAAAAGGTGTATGCTTCAAATCATAAATGACTCTGTCCACCTGATCCATCATGCCTTCCTTATATTGATGCTTTACACCAAGCTGATATCCGTAGGCCTTGCCGATTGAACCATCCTCATCTGCCCACTCATCCCACACATGGCTTTTTAAATCATGGATATTGTTGGATTTCTTCTGCCATATCCAAAGAAGCTCATCCGTTGCACTCTTGATATATGTCTTTCTTAAAGTGATAGCCGGAAACTCCTTTGACAAATCATATCTGTTGACGACACCAAACTTCTTTATTGTATAGGCGCTTGTGCCGTCCTCCCAGTGTGGACGCACCAGCTCTCCCTCAGTGCTTGTGCCATTTTCCAGAATATCCTGACACATCGCTACAAAAACTTTATCTGCATAACTCATATTATCTGCTCCCTAACCATAAGTATTCAACCGATACAATTACCCGTTTACTGTCTATTGTATCTAATTATCAATTTTTTTTCAATATATTCAATGTGCAAATTCAAATGATTTTTCTAGCTTTTTTCTTCATTAAATTATTTAAGTTTTTTTATTATTCTTTTCGATTAGGACACAATTTGGACAAATTTTATTTAGTATAGTAATACCTGTAAAGGAGATACACCTTTACAAATTCCCTTTTTTAAACATTTTTTCATAAACTAAACTCCTCGAAAAGAAGCCGCTTCCCTCGGCTTCTTTTCACGTTATGGGGGTTTACATTTCAGGCTTTTTCCCATATTATGATTAAAGGTCAAAAGGTATCATCGATGCATGCAATTCGATGTATCCCTTAGTGACCCGCACTACACTGAGAAAGCAGCATGTAGTAATCTGATTAATCATAAATGAGGAGATTCACAATCACATGAAATTTTTTCTCGCACCGATGCAAGGGCTGACCGGATATACAGTAAGAAACGCATTCCACCACCATTTTGACTACATAGACAAATACTACACACCGTTCATCCCTGCCGCAAAGCGCATGAATGCCAAGATAAAAAGAGACATAGACCCGGTAAACAACGACGGAATCACTCTCATACCGCAGGCCATGTCTATAGTGGCAGACGAGGTCATCGACCTGCACAGGCAGCTTGTTCCTTACGGATATGATGAGATAAATGTAAATCTCGCTGTCCGTCAGGCACCGTTGTATCCAAGAAACGAGGCTCCGGCATACTCGCATATCCTGATATGCTGGATAGATTCCTTGATGAGCTGTATACAAAAGCTGATTTTCCTGTTTCAATAAAAACCCGCGTGGGCTTTAACGATGATGAGCTCTGGCCTAAGCTTATAGAAATATACAGTAAATATCCGATAAGTGAGCTTACCGTGCATCCGAGAGTCCAGAAGGATTTTTATAAAAATACGCCGCGCATGGATGACTTCGCCCTCGCCATGCAGAAAATAAATCCTGATAAAACCATACTCTGCTACAACGGAGATATCACTGATATTAATAGTTTTAATGCACTAACCGACTGCTTCCCTGATATTGATGAAATCATGATAGGCCGCGGACTGTTTGCAAATCCTGCTCTTATCGCAGAGCTTAAAGGTATAAGCATGGATAAAGCCGAGCTTCGCGAGCGCTTAAAGAACTGGCATGATGAGATTTTATCCGGTTATCTGTCAATCTTTTCCGGTGAAAAGGATGCCATTTTCCGCATGAAGGAAATCTGGGCATATATGCATGGGCTGTTTTCTGACTCTGAAAAGCTCTGGAAGAAAATTAAAAAATGCCAGACGCTTAATGACTATAAGTCAATCGTTCGAATGGCATTTGATGCTTTTTAAAATATAAACACTTTACTTTCTTGCAATTCTGTGAAGCTGTGGCCTTATGGTGATATCTGTCATCACAAGGCCTTCTCTTTGCCCCAAGACATAAAGCACTGCGTCTGCAACCTCATTTGACTGTATTCTTGCAGCTTCATTTTCATCCACTGTAAAATCAGCATTCCTGTACAGATTGGTATCGGTCATATCAGGCTCTAAATTTACCACACGCACACCGTACTTTCTCGCCTCCTCAAACAGGCTGTGGGAAAAGCTCGTAAGCCCTGCCTTTGTGGCACCATAGGCACAGCCGTGCGGATTCGTCTTTTCAGCAGTGATTGATGAGATATTTATTATTGTTCCTTTGTTTTTCTTTAAATCGCGAAGCAGCAGATTTGTGATAATCATCGGTGCCTCAAGATTTGTCCTAACCATCTGTGATATTTTTACAGGATTAAGTTCCTCATGAAGCGCGTAAAAGCCGACGCTGCATTGTTTATGAGAAGTGATATGTCATGATTTTTATTAATTTCTTTTATTGTCTTGATGAGCTTTGCGGTATCGGTAATATCGCATACTATACTCTCTATCCCTGCTATATCATCACTTTGATTGAAGCTTCTTCCTATTCCGTAAACCAGCCAGCCATTCGCTGCAAGCTGACTGCATATAGCTTTTCCGATGCCGGAAGACGCCCCGGTTACAATTGCTTTGTTCATCTTATTGCTCCTTTATACCATGTGATATATATATTGAAAATGTATTGCAATAATATCACTTCCACATAAATATCCTGTCCTTATCCACATATTCGGATACAGCCTGTATCATAAACTCTTCCATATCACTTCGTATGTTTTCCGGATACTGGTAATACCCATTCACATTGTCGTATGGAAAATTCACCACAGCACTACGAGGCATGTCCTTTCGCATTTTCTTCAGATAATCCTGCGATATGCGGAAGCTTCCGATACTCACATCCCACAGCTTAGAACCGTCTATCTGTGAAAATACGTCATCAACCAGCCTGCTGTATTCACCTCTCCAGTCCTTGCAGTATATCATCGGATCAAAGCACAGTCGCACTGGAAATCCACTATCCATAGCACATTTTGCTGCCTGAATCCGCTCCATAGGTGCGGACGCAAAATGCTCATACTCTGCTGCAACCTTTTGAGGCGAAACTGTATAGGCAATAATTACCCTGTCACAGGCTTCGTAATTGCTCCACAAATCACACCTGCCACTCTTGGTGCGGATTTCAATTGTAAGATTCTCATGCTTTTTTGTAAAAGCAATCCATTCCCTCACAAAGCCGGTAAGCGACTCTATGGCCACGAGGTCTGCATCATATGACACGCAAAGATATATGCTTTTTTGTGCCAGAAGTGCTTCAAGCTCCGCAAAAATATCCTCCAAATTTACAAACACCACAAGATTACCAGACGGATACATGCCCTTTAAATAGCAGTATTCGCAGTCAAATATGCAGTTCATCATGCATGAGCAATAGTAGAAATTCTCATTTCCAAAGCTCTGACACACCGGTGCACCTTCATATATGCAGCCGCTTGTATTCTCTGCCAGAATGAGCGCCTTGGCATTGCTTTGAGCAGAAATACTCTGCTTTTTGCGGCAGAAAATATCCTTGTAGTGGTCAATTTCTATGACTGTTGTATTATTCAGCTTTTCTAAAATCTGCTTTGTACGTGGATGCTCGGCCACGCCTTTCTCCACATATACATGTGAAAACATTTTATTGTATTGGCACATTTGACATTTCCTTCTTACAACAATCTCTGTTTCAATTCAAACAGACATTTCTTTCCTTCACGCTTGCTCTCACACGGCAGCAAGCCATTTGTATAGTACTCATCCAGAACAGCTTTATAATCTATACCACTTAGTCTGCAATACTTTATAAGCTGTGCTAGCTGATCTCCCATTACCTTGGAACAGCGCATATCGCAAATCAGCCTATCCATATTCCAAGAGGACTTAGTATCATCTGTCGCATTGCCGTCTGCCATATTTTCGCCTTTAGTCTTATCATCTATTGAAGTTTTATTACCACCTACACTTAAAAGCCTATCAATATAGCCACATATTTTGTCTTCCTGCAAAGCAAAAAGCTCTGTGATTTTCGACTGGTCAATTCTCTCACCGGCATCTGAAACAAGCTTTATAAAATGCATACGATGCGGTCCCACGAAAAACGCTGCTGCCTGATAAACGGCGGCTGCCTCCATATCATATACAACCGAATCGCACCCTTCATTAAGCACCCTTGCGACCGTTACTATTTCACACTCCCTGAAATTTGCTTTCATCAGCATATCGGGGTAAAATGTACGCCCTGTCATCTGCTCAGTGAGCTTGTTTCCCAGAAATATACTGCCCAAACAGATATCACTGCTAAAACCAGCGCCACACCCCACATTCAAAATCTCATCATCCGGTGAAATCCCATACGCACCACCAATATTTGAAACCGCTGCCGCCGCATTGATTTCTCCTACGCCTGTTATCACAAGCCTGATACTCTCATTTGCAAACACATCAAATCTGACCATTTCAGGGCTTTTTTCCTTTTTTAAGCCATAGTGGTCTATTATATTTTTTGCCTCAGCATAAAAAGCGCTAAATATATAAATCATAGATAATTCCTTCAAATCTTCCCTGTATACATCACCAGAATTTATCTCTCAAGCTCCTTTAAAAGCCTTGTCCTGTTGCTTCCAACCATGAGCTTTTCATTGTAGATATCAAATTTTTCACATTCGTTCTCAGCTAAAAAGCTGCTGATTTCCGGTGTGATGGTCAGCTCTGTAACAAAGACAAGCATCTCCTGCCGTCCGAGAATACATCCTCCACAAAATCAAATGCGTGGTTTAGCTTCTCTCCTGCCGCATCCTCCATAGTTGAAAGCTTCTCTGATTCTTCGGTAAAATCATCCATCACCGTATCAAAGTCCCCCTTTATATGCCTTAATACATCCTGTCTGATGTAATACTCCTTTGGCAAAATAAGAGAGCTCTCCTTCAATATCTCCATATTCTTTGAAAACTGCTCCACAGCACTGTTGTACAGCGCATGCTGCTCTTCAGGGCTTCTTTGTGACTTTCTGTATTCCTTCAAAAACTCATACCATAACTGCACCATTTCCGCTCTCTGGCCACATCCGAAAAAACAACTGTCAGTCCGCTTAAAAGCAGATTCACCACAGTGATTCTCTCATCGAAATCAGCATCAAACACACGTTTATATACTGACTTTTTCACGTTTCCGCACAATATATCGCTTATACCGTAATCCTCATTGTATTTTCTGTAGATTTCCAGATATGCGTACACATCCTCTGCTATATCAGGATGGTGGATAAACTCACCTATTACATCCTCCGTGACTGCAAGTTCTCCCGCCTCGTACACCTTAAGCAGGCTGCTTAAATCCTCCCAGCCTCTTGCCGTGACGAAATTCATACCGTCCACGTCAGTTTCCACCCTGTAAAAATTGTTTGGGTGAAGCTCAAGATAGCTTAAAAGTGCATCATGGATATGCACATCTCTGGCATATTCCTTCCACACCTGATAGTCCGCTTCTATCGATATATATCTGACACGGTCGAGTGTAACCATATCAAAATCGCGCACTGATTTATTGTACTCCGGCGGATTTCCTGCCGCAACAATCACCCAGCCCTTTGGAACAGCCTGATTGCCAAAGGTCTTGCACTGCAAAAATTGAAGCATCGTAGGCGCAAGTGTCTCGGACACGCAGTTTATCTCATCAATAAAAAGTATGCCCTCCTTAAGCCTGTTGCTTCCATTCTTTCGTAGACGCTGGCTATAATCTCACTCATCGTGTATTCCGTGACGGAATAGCTCTTTCCGTCATACTCACGCTCCTTTATAAACGGCAGTCCTACCGCTGACTGGCGCGTGTGATGCGTGATGGTATATGCCACAAGACCTATTTTGCACTCTCTTGCAATCTGCTCCATAATCTGTGTCTTGCCTACGCCGGGCGGTCCGATTAAAAGCATCGGTCTCTGCCTGATCTGCGGTATCACGTACTCTCCATGTGCATCCTTTGACAGGTATGCTTTCACTGTATTTTTCACTTCGTTTTTTGCCTGTTTTATATTCATATTGTTTCCTCCAGCTCCACCTGCATCGCCCATGGCGGCACCTCATTACCCTCATATGCACCAACCGACACAAATGCGCACTTGTACGATGGACACTTTGCCGGGAAAATTCCCTTGCCATCAGTAAAATATATAAGTCCGCACATGTTCTTAAGCTCACCCTTATCCAAAAGGTCTCTCACATACGAAAATGCCGGTCTGAAATCTGTGCCTCCGCCTCCTACGAGCGTAAACTTGTTTAAAAGCGGCTTAATCTGCTTTTCATCTGTAATTTCCTCGTCAGTCTTTACGCTGTCATCACACTGTATGATGCGTATTTTATTCCTGACAAAAAAGCTGTCCGACTCCGCGAGAATCGTAAAGGTCTCCTGTAAAAAGTGCTCCACCAGCTCCCCACTCACAGAATAGCTCGTATCAAGTACTATGACAAAATCCCTTATCTTGTATGTCTCCCTCGTTTCAAGAGGCTCAATGAGCGGCATATTGCCATAAAGCGAAAGTCCATACGCGTAATACCCCATATCAAAGGAATCATAATCTGCGTGTACCTCCTCACGAAGCACTGCAAACCTGCGCAGAAACTCCTTGTAGCTTCGTCTGCTTCTTTTCGCGGACAGTTCCCTCATCATTACCTGCTCGCCCTCAGATTCACTGTCCTTTGAATGTTTTTTCTCCATGCGTGTCTGTCTGGATATTTTCTGCCACTGCTTTTGAGCCTCGGATGAGCTTAGTGGCATAGCATTGCCGTTTTTCTCCTCCGGCCAAAGGGCGTGGTCATCTGTGTAAAATTCCCGTGCAGAAGTGCAAGCTCATTTTTATCCTTTGTGTTTGCAGTATCATCTATATCAGTGATTTCTTCAGCTTTTATTTCTGCATACTGCTTATATAGCCATGCGTACAAGGCTCCGGGAGCAATCACGACATGCTCTTTTTTAAGCCTCTCATACGTGGTTTTTCTTATATAACTTAGAATACGCTTTGTGCTTTTCTTTTCCATTGTATCAATCGTGTACTCAACCATTATATCACATGCCATATTCCACAGGAATTCCTCCCTCTCACCTTTAGTCCACAGGTGAAAAAACAGACAGTGCAGCACACTGTGCAAATAAGCCTGGTTCAGATACATGCCATTTTTCTTAAATATATCAATCAGCCTGATGGGATTGTAATAAATATATGTGCCGTCAGTTGCCATGGAATAAAGCTGCTCGTTCACCTTTGGTGAAAGAGCCGAGAGCGCCAGCTTCATAAAAGGCATGTCGAGATACAACTCGCACTGTATTTCATCTATTATTTTCTGTGACATTTCCTCCTGCCACTCTGAATCTGTCTGGACATGTTTTTTCATGAAGCTGCCTCCTTTCCCATATACTTCTCCATTTCTCTCACCAATGGTGCGAGTATTATTCTACTGCAATATTTTTAAAATTTATTACACTATACACATGATATGAGGGTCAAAAGGTATTTTACCCCTCATTTATTATTAAATTTAAAATTCAAACCGCCTCTTCCTGGATACCGACAGATTTTCCTTCTTAAATCTATGCAAAATCACACTGCCCTCACTCCATTCATCCTGTGCTGCAAGTGCAAGCATATCAGTAACAGCCAGGACATCTGCGATAAAACTCTCCTCACCGTCTTTAAGCTCCAGAAAACTCTGCAGCAAACCCGAATCCCTTTTTCTTATGATAAGCTCAGACAGCCTTTTTTTATGATTGACAATATACTCCAAAAACTGCTGCCTAGCTTCTTTTGAAAGCTCATACGCATAAATAAGCCTGTAAAAAGCCATATCTAAAAGGTCATCCTCACTCTCCTGCGCAATCGCCTCTGAAAATATTTCATCATACTGCTTCCACACAAACACGCGTCCATAAAAGCCTGTCTGGCGCGAAAACCTTCTCCGTTCATGTTCAGTTTAAAAATATGAGCAGGACCAATCTCATCATATGTCTGGTCGTACTCGAAAAAACATGCCTGCGCAATCGCATTTCCATCGCTGTCAGCCCATCTAACCCTCACAAGAGTGCTTATCTGTGAAAGAATCTGCTTAAGACACGACTTATCCTTCGGTGAGCCTCTCATCACAAGCATATAAAGTTTTGTGCAGTTCATGAAAGCGTCACCATCCACATCACATATGTCGGATGGCAACTCAAGCACAGACAGCCTTGAACAATTATAAAAGCACAGCCTGCCAATCTTTTGCATTCCGTCCGGCAATATGACCCTCTCGATATAATCATCACACAGTTCCGTCATATCAGGACGCAGAATATCATCAATTCCAAGCTCTGTTTTCAATTTTTCAGGCATGCTCTTGAAAGAAAAGCAATACTCCGCAAGCTCCGTCACTCTCATGCCGTCAAGCATATCCGGCACCACACACACCGGATTTTTCCCATACATATGAAGAAGCCTAATGCAATCATCATTAAGCCTCTCATATACACATATATAATTATCGTTTATTTCAACCTCTATATTTGTCATCGCTATCTTTAATTCTATGTTTTTATTACTATATTGTGTTAATTTTGTGCATTAGATATATCTACGTAAAATTTATCCAACCTTCAATAATTCATCTATCGTATTCTTAAAATCATAAAACAAATCAATATATTTTTCAACAATTGTATTACAATGTGTCCTTACAACCTCACAATCATAGTCATGTGCAAGTTCATTTCTGACCTTAAGCATATCCATCCACGCATCATCAGAAATCAGCTTTGCCTTGAAGGATTCACGTAACACCTCTCGCGGTGAACCTGTAACAAACCCGGTTATCGAATAATATTGTACCAGAATATCTTTCATTACCTTCCACGATAAATCAAAAGTAATGCTAAATTTAGCACTTGTCCCACTCAAAACAAACGAATCGGAAAGGTCTCTCTGCCTTGCCTCAGCTAACGCATCTAGTGAATTACAAAAAAGATTTAAAACGTCTCTCAAATTTTGCGTCCATACTGTCTGATATCCTCCAATAATAAATCATTCCTGCATGTATCCAAATTCAGTAAATCAACACTGTACAAGGTAGGTAAGTCCTCCACTTCATCAGAAAGCGTATCAAAATCCTTCACTCCCGATACCGCTATATCAATATCACTACGTTCCAATGCAGTACCTTTAGCTCTTGAACCATATAAAATTACCTTTTGGGCATCATGCTGTCTGCAAAGCTCTGCAACCCTGCTTATAACCTCTTCAACCTTCACTAATCTAACCTCATATAAAAATAATCTGCACTACATATGAGTTAGTTTATCACAATTCCTACATTATTTCCACCACAACGTAAGGGGCGCTGCCGCGGGCACCGCGGTGGCACACGTACTATCACGTGTGCGAATAGCGCAGTGAGTTAGATACTGTAGAAATTATGCCGAAAAGCGCAGAAACGCCCTGCAAGGACGCAGGGGCGAGGAGAATCGCGCCACGGACGGCGCGTTTCGACGGTTTCGTCAAGCATAGAAACCCTTCAAGCATAATTTAGTACAGTATCTTACCCACTAAGCGTAGCACGCGGGATAGTGCGTGTGCCACCGCGGTACCTGCGGCAGCGCCCCGTACTACATCCAAAATCTACTCAAGCAGATTCTTCATACTGTTCACACTGATAAGAATTGTCGATCCATTGTGCAAAAGTGCCGTCGTAGTCGGCGGAAGCACACCTGCCACACCAAGAGCAATGAGCCCTGAGTTAAAACCAACAATCTTTCGATAGTTGCTCTTTATACGTTTCATAAGAGCATTACTTATATATTTAAGAGTTACAATCTGGTAGAGATCGTCAGAGCCCACCGTAATATCAGCAATCTCGCGTGCAATTTCAGCACCGTCACTGATTGCAATACCGACATTTGCCGCTGAAAGAGCCGGTGAATCATTTATGCCGTCACCAATCATAATGACCTTTCTGCCCTTAGCCTTTTCTCTCTCCACAAAGGCAGCCTTGTCCTCAGGTAAAACCTCGGCGTAATATTCATCTACACCTACTTTTTTCGCAATGACAGAAGCTGTACGCTCACTGTCGCCTGTCATCATGACAACCTTTGATATACCGGCCTTCTTTAATGAAGTAACAACCGCCGCTGCCTCATCACGCAGAGGATCCTCAATACAGATAACTGCCGAAAGCATACCCTCAACAGCAAGATACAGGTGAGAATAATACAGCGGAAGCGACTCAAACAGTTGCTCCTTTCCTGCAGGAACAACACATTTTTCATCCTCAAAGACGAAATGATAGCTTCCGATAACAGTACGCTTGCCATTGATAGAGGTTGCAATTCCATGAGCCACAATATACTCAACCTTTGTATGCATTTCCTCGTGGGAAAGCCCCTTCTTAGACGCAGCGTCTACCACTGCCTTTGCCATTGAATGAGGGAAATGCTCCTCCAGACAGGCTGCAACACGAAGCATGTCATCAGATGAATACTCATCATTGAAGTTCACCACATCAACACAGTCGGATGTGCCTTTGTGAGTGTACCGGTCTTGTCAAAGACGATGGTATCAGCCTCTGCAACAGCCTCAAGGAACTTTCCTCCCTTTACTGTTACATTATAAAGGCTTGCCTCTCTGATAGCAGAAAGCACAGAGATTGGCATAGCAAGCTTGAGTGCACAGCAGAAATCCACCATGAGAATTGACATAGCCTTTGTCACATTTCTTGTCAGAAGATATGTAAGCCCTGTAGCTCCAAGCGTCCACGGCACAAGCTTGTCAGCATAGTGCTCAGCCTTTCCCTCCAGCTCAGATTTAAGCTTTTCGGACTCCTCTATCATAGTAACAATCTGGTCAAAACGGTTGTTTCCTTCAACCTCCTTGACCCTGATAGTAATCTCGCCCTCCTCGACAACAGTGCCTGCAAACACAGTATTGCCGACAGTTCTTTGAACCGGAACCGACTCACCTGTCAGGGAAGCCTGATTGACCATCGCATCGCCATCTAAGACCTCTCCGTCGAATGGTATGACATTTCCCATATGGACAACAACCTTGTCGCCCTTTTCAATCTTTGAAGACTCAACGAGTATCTCCTGATTCTCAGGTGTCCTAAGCCATACCTTGCTCACATTAAGCGACATGCTTCTGGCCAGGTCATCAACAGACTTCTTGTGCGTCCATTCCTCCAAGAGCTCACCTATTCCAAGCAGAAACATAATAGAGCTTGCGGTAGAAAAATCCTTAGTAATAAGAGAAACCGTGATGGCAGTCGCATCAAGCACCGGCACCTCAATTTTTCTCTGCAGCAGACACTTAAGCCCAATTCCAATATACTTTACAGATCGTCCAATAGTAAGCGCTATCCTGATTGGCAAAGGCAGCAGGAGCTTTTTACTGTAATGCCAGACAACACTTCCGATAAGTTTTTCCTGATATGAATTATTAAGCTCTCTTCCTGATGTCTTGATAACAGTCTGTGCACATTGGCGCTCTCATAATGAAAGTGGCGAAGCAGCTCTATAATCTGCTCTCTGTCTCCTACATACTCAATCACAGCATCAGCAGTCCTGTCATAAACCTTTACAAAGGTAACATTCCTGTGATTGTGAATCACATAAAGCAGAGTGTCTGCCTGCTCATATGTCATGCGGTACTGCTCCATATGAACACGCATACGGCCTCTTGACTCATGCTTAATCGTAAATTTCATATGACCGCCTCTTATCTTCTATGCCTCAGCAGTCTCTGCTGTAACCTCAGCCTGCTCTGCTTCCTGCTCATCAGCCTCAGCACACTCGCATACATCCTCAGATGCATCCGAAACCTTAGCAGCCTCAGCCTTAGCCTCGCGCTCCTCGTTGATGCTCTTAGCCTCAGCAAGAATATCCTCTGCATTCTCCTGAACAGTATTAACAGTCTTCATAACACAATCCTTAGCACGAAGCGCTGCTGCTGTACACTGTGTATAAGCACGCTTAGCATCCTTGCTTGATAAAATCTTGATACCTGCTGTACCAAAAGCAACACCTGCTGCGAATAAACCTGAAGCTTTCCAATTAAATGACATAATGTTTTCCTCCTGTATATTTACAAAAATTCTAGTTAAAGTTTACTTACAAGAAACATTATATTTCCCGGAAATACTGTTATTCAAGCCTAATCTCATACAGTTCTTGCTAATTCATGCCCTCAAACGCCCTTATTATGCGTCCTCCCGGACTTATTGATAAAGTTTATCACTTCAATTGATACATACATAAAAGCATAACAACATCGACTGCGATATTCTTGATTTCAAGTATTCCGTTACCTTCATCGGTGACAACACATTCAGCTTTTACATTACCATCTTCAAGTACATACATATTACCTTTTTCAAGATAGTGATCAACCATGCTCTCCTGTTCATCAGCTAATAGCAATAATGATATAAACTACTTTTTATTTTCATTCACTTCTCTGATTTTCATATCCATTACTCCGTCAAACAAACAGGTGGATTTGATGGTCAAAAGGTATTCTCTCCAACTGAAGATATATTATGACCATCAAATATAATATTTATTAGTAATTCAAAAGATTACATTTTTGATACAAATTCTGCAATTTGACCATCAACATATAGGATGTGATTAACTAACCACTCTGTGAGATACTTTAAAATACCCATAATCTGTTCATCCTGATCTTTTATTTCATCATTGTGATGTTCAATAAATTCATCAAGTTTGTGTATAAATTCCTGATGCTGAATTTTTTGAGTAAATAATTTTTTATAATTAATAGACTCCATATACTGCTCTTCATCATTAAAATGTTTCGCTGTATAATCACGAAGGTCTTCAAGTATCATGTCAATTCTATCATATTTATCCGGTGTATTCTCGTCATGAAGCAGTTCATATGCATCATCTGCATATTTAAACAACTGCTTATGCTCTTCGTCTATCATATCTATGCCGATATAATATTCTGGTTTCATTTCATACATAAATTAATCCTACTTTCATTCTTATTCTTCTTTTGAAATCCACGTAATACAAGTATACAATGGAAAACACTATTATCTTATATATCATCGGTTTCTTCCAAAACATTCTCTAATTATCTTTGAAATATCCGAATCAATAAAATCTTTCTGTGCCATGTCATCAAGGATATCACATGTTTTTTCATGAGATAATCCTTTTTTATAAGGTCTATCTTCCGTAAGAGCCTGATAAATATCAACACATGCCATCATACGTTCCGGTTCATTTAATTCAGCAGCAGTTTTTCCAAAAGGATACCCCTTTCCATTTAATTTTTCATGACGGAAAGCTGCCAGTCTCGTATTTCTTCAAAATCATTAACCTCTGATAATATTAGGTATGTATAACCAGCATGATTTTTCATTTTAGAAAATTCATCATCCGTAAGCTTATCCGGTTTTTCCAGAATTTCATTGCCTACCGCCATTTTTCCTATATCATGCAGAGCACCAGCTAAATACATTTTCTGTACAGTGATTGAATCATATCCCATATATTGGGCAAGCATGGATGCTTTTTCAGCTACTCCTATAGAATGTCTGCTTGTAAAAGAAGATTTATAATCTACAATCTTTGCAAAGAAATCTGCAACATCTTTACACATTTCCCAATCAAAAACCAGCTTTTCTCTTGGGATAGCTTCCCATAGCTTAGTTTCAAAAGAATCATCACTTAAACACATAAACGATTCTTTTGTGAATACATGAAGAAAAGCATTAACACATTCCGAATCAAATAGACTATCCTTATTTTTTGAAAGATATTGACACATAAAATCCCAGCTATTATCATCAGAATCAATACTATTTCTTATAATATCAATGATATCTGCAAGATGAATAATCCTTGCGAACAATGGAATTTCATTCCACTTTTTTTGAAAAGGGCCAGTTCCATCGGCATGTTCATGATGATACAAAATCACATTTGAAACATCTGTTTTAAAAGGAAGTTTAGTAATATTCTTTTCACCATATATACAATGGAGATTCGTTTTTTCCTCAGATAAATCTTTTTTTAGGTCAATAACAGAATCCTTTTTAAGCTCCTCAGAAATATATTGTGTCAAAGCATTATCATGCAGTAAAGCACACATGGCTAAATCTTGTAATTCATCACCTTGAATTTTCCAATATTCAGCCATGCGTATACTTATATAAGCCACTCTTTTTCCATGTTTGTTTTTGATATTTACCAACTCTGCTTCTATGCAGTCCAAAGCATAGGAACAGGCTCCTGTAAGTCCAACAATATCTATACTTAGCATTTCCATAATCCATGCAGATTGCAATATGCATATACTTCTTCTACCTGCTCACCATCGCAAAGACAAAAATCTGCTACCGGCACGCCCTTATCCTTTACCATTTCAATAATGTTTCCACAGTGATTGCATACATAATATTTTACTTCCATCTTTTTCTCCTTCCATGTGTAAAAAATAAAATCTAAATTGCTTCTATAACTTTTTATTCTTATTAATTAGAATTAATTGACAATAATTATTATATAGTATTATAGTACTTTAGTCAATATGAAAACAGTAATCATTCCTATTTTAAAAATTTTATATTATCCTTTATTTTCAAAGAAACGCAAAAAATCATGTTTAAAATTCATTAATTATCTAGTATTTATGTATCATAAAAAGTACAGCCTATTTATTGAGAATGCTTATTTTATCTGATACAATAAGGAAAATTGAGATTTTATTTTATAAGGAGGAATCAATAATGAGAGGTGTCGAAACCCGAATTCAGGAAATCAGACATAAAATCTTTACAGAGGTTGCGCGTATGGCATATCATACCGAATGGCCTGTAAAAGATCGTATGGAAGCTCTTCCATACAAGATTATTCCTGGCGAAAAAGGAAATTTCAGGAACGATGTATTTTTGGAGCGTGCTATAGTCGGAGAGAGACTTCGTCTGGCAATGGGTCTGCCTTACCGCAGTGCTGCAGAGCATTCACCTATATCAGATGGAATCGAGGCTGCCGACAAAGATGAAACCTACTATACACCGCCTCTTATCAATGTTATAAAATTTGCATGTAATGCATGCCCTGAAAAAAGAGTACATGTTACAGACGGCTGTCAGGGATGTCTGGCTCATCCATGCATGGAGGTATGTCCAAAAGATGCTGTATCGCTGGATCGCACGACCGGAAAATCTGTAATTGACCAGGAAAAATGCATAAAGTGTGGACGCTGTGCAAGCGTATGTTCATATAATGCAATTATTGTTCAGGAACGTCCATGTGCAAAGGCCTGTGGCATGGATGCCATTTCTTCTGACGAAAACGGCAAAGCAAATATCGATTATGACAAGTGTGTTTCGTGCGGACAATGCCTTGTCAACTGTCCTTTTGGTGCGATTGCTGATAAATCCCAGATTTTCCAGACTATCAGAGCTATACAGTCCGGTGAAAAGGTCTATGCTGCAGTTGCTCCTGCATTTGTTGGACAGTTTGGTCCAAAAGTTACTCCCGGAAAGCTACGTGCAGCCATGAAGGCTCTTGGTTTTGCAGATGTATTTGAAGTAGCTATAGGTGCAGACCTCTGTGCCAAGCAGGAGGCCGAGGACTTCCTAAAAGAGGTACCGGATGAACTTCCTTTCATGGCAACCTCATGTTGTCCGGCATGGTCAGTCATGGCTAAAAAACTCTTCCCTGAGCATGCAAAATGTATCTCAATGGCACTTACACCTATGACGCTCACTGCACGTCTTATAAAGCAGCATAATCCAGATGCGCGCGTGGTATTTATCGGACCATGTGCTGCCAAAAAACTTGAAGCTATGCGACGCAGTGTACGAAGTGAAGTGGACTTTGTACTCACCTTCGAAGAGATGACCGGTATTTTTTCTGCAAAGCATGTGGACCTTGAAAACATCGAGGAAGATCCTGCAGGTGTCAGCGATGCTTCAACAGACGGAAGAAACTTTGCAGTCGCAGGAGGTGTGGCACAGGCTGTTGTTAATGTTATAAAACGTGATCATCCGGATCAGGAGATAAAGGTAGCAAATGCAGAAGGTTTAAAGGAATGCCGTCAGCTCCTTAAACTTGCAACTCTAGGCAAGTATCCCGGATATCTACTTGAAGGTATGGCATGTCCCGGAGGTTGTGTTGCCGGTGCTGGAACCATGCAGGCAATTAAGAAATCACAGACTTCTGTCGGATTATATGCAAAACAGTCTACTCATAAAACCTCAAGCGAAACTGAGTATATCAAAGAACTTGACAAGCTTGTAGATTAATATCAATAAAAAGAGGACATATGGATATGTATAAATCCATATGTCCTCTTTTTTATTACAGGTTATCTTATAATATAAAATTAGTAATAGTTGTTATTTTCAAATTATATTCTCTTGATAACTTAAAATAATTATGCTATTTTGCGTTCAAAAACATATTTACTATCTGATGATAAATCAGACCTGAATATATAACCAAGCCTGTCAAACTTTTTTATATCATCAGGATTTTCAATATCATTTTCCGCCATGAATCGAACCATCTCACCACGAGCCATCTTAGCATAAGTACCTTTTGTTACCAGTTTATTTCCAGCTTGTTCGCAGAATGAAATTGTAATATATTTATCCTTCGGTGTAAGATACTTTTCTATACATTTAGAATATTCCTTTGATGCAAGATTAATTATAATTCTGCTTTCATCAATTACTGAACGATACAGCATATCATTCCAGTACTCATACAGATTTTTTGCATCTCCTATTTCGACCTTTGCCTGCATTTCCAAGCGATATGGCGTTACTCCGTCCATAGGTTTTAAAACACCGTAAAAAGCTGATAATATTCTCAAATGATTTTGTACATACTCAAACTGACTATTTTCAAACACGGATGGTGCCATATATTGAAAAGCAATTCCTTCATATGCTAAAACAGCCGGAGTAAGCCTGTTATAAAGATCCATATTTTCCAATCTGTTAAAGTTCTGCTCTGCAATCTTGTCATTACATTTCCAGATAGCTTTCAGTTCTTCTTTTGATTTGCTTTTTATCCAGTTTAATACTTCTGCTGTCTTATCAATATAGACAGGCAGTTCAACCGGTACTAAGTTATCGGTATCTACAATCATCTTTTTTGCAGGTGATAAAATAATCTTCATTATGCCAATTCCTTAAGCATATTTTCAGGATCATCTGCCGCCTTGACTTTATCATTTGCCTTTATAATGATTCCCTGCTCATCAATAAGATAAGTAGTTCTTACTACACCCATAGATACTTTTCCATAATTTTTCTTTTCTTTCCAGACATCATATGCTTCAATGACTTTACGCTCCGGATCTGCTAATAGCGTAAATGCCAGGCCGTATTTTTCTTCAAATCTCTTATGAGACGCTACAGAGTCCTTGCTTACTCCGAGAATAACAGCGCCCTTCTCAGTAAACTGTGGATAACGCTCAGAAAAGCCACATGCCTGCTTAGTGCATCCGGCTGTATTATCTTTTGGATAAAAATATAAAATTACTTTTTTACCTGCATAATCACTTAATTTATGCATTTCTCCGTTCTGATCCGGCAATTCAAAATCCGGTGCTTTTATTCCTAACTCTAACATTTACTATTCCTCCGCTTTTGTATTTTCCACCTGTTTTCTTGTTCTTTTATTACCTGAAATCATTTTATGACCAGAATAGACTGCCATAATCATGCATATCAGAGAGCCAAATGCAAAGTATTTGTGTGCTGCTTTTAACCCTTTATATCCTGTATAAAAAGTTCCAATCATTGTGATCAATGCTCCTACTGACCAATATTTATGTGCTTTCATGTAATTCCTCCATTTTTTCAGTGTATTCAATTCTAATTATACGCTACCATATTCCTATGTCAATTTGATAATAGAGCATTCCTATAAAATTTTTCAAAATATCATTGTCAAAACTATGTATTGTTATCCTTTAATTTTTCTTTGAAATAATTGACAAAAAGCTTGCTTTCAGGAGATTACTATTTAATCTCTTTTCCATCTATATATAGTTGAAATTTATCAGGATTATTGACAATATCATAGTCCTTTCCGTATTCTACAGGTCTATATTCGGCTGTCATTACCGATTCCCCGTCTTCAATATCCTCTTTCCATAAATAGATGTGCATATCAATGCTCGTCGCATATCCTCTGTCTGTGGAGAATTTTGTCGAATGAAAAGAATCATCCTTGTACATCTGCAAAAGTTTTCTTGCAAACGCTTCTCTATCCTCAATATCTTCCCTATTTGCGACCACGGTTATATTTTCATCCCGATTTACAGAAAAAGTTCCAACTACATCTGGTTCGCCTTCTTTATGACTGGATTCAAATTTCCCATAAATACTTCCTGCAGCAATTATCAAGATTGCTGTTCCTGAAATTACTGCAATTATCTTTTTTCTTCATATTTTTAATTTCCTTTTAATTTTTTTACTGCGTAATTGATTACTTCTTCCGGTATGGGCCTGTCTCCTTTAAGTGTCATTTTCTTCCATTCTTCCTGCACAGCCGGGTCAGGATTATCAAATCCTGCATCTATGGCTATCTGCATTTCTCTGCGTACTTCTTCTGGTGTTGTGTTATACTTTTCTGCAATCTTCTCATATATAGTTTTCTCTCTCATTCATTTTCCTCCGATATATAAGTGGAATTATATCTTGTTCTATAAAATCAATTTAGCATATTTCTGTTGGCATGAAAAGAGACTTTACAACTTAAAATTGGATAAAAAGGACAAAAAAAGAAGAGCTACTTGCTCTTCCCATATAGTAGTAGTAAAATAATATGTCATGCCAGCGCAATATATTACCTAGAATATCGCTATAACAGGAAAGGGGCTGCATTGTGACAGCCCCTAGTTTACTTCATCACGTTGTCTACATTCTGAATGAACTCGTTCCCTGGTTTATTTTAGCATCGGTCTGGATTTTGTTTCATAAAGATAAATTTTGCCACAGAGCGGTCATATGTTTTAATGTGTCCAAACAGCCAGTCGATTACATTTTTCTGTACAAGTTCACTGAACCGATCTGTCGGTCCTTCATACTCCTGAAGGTATTCATACAGTTCCTGAATTGTCTTTCTAAACTCTTCATGTTTTTCATAATGTTTTTCACGCTCTGGATAACCGGATTTTTCCTGAAGCTTTTCCTCTTCTTTAAAATGAAAGTCAGTATATTCATCCAGATAATCCAGCATTTTGATTGCTTTTACTTTGCTGTCGCCATTTTGACAGGCAGTTACAAAGTTCTGGATACGGTCAATCAATTCTTTGTGCTGTGTATCGATTGTTTTATTTCCTGTTACTAAATTGTCATCAAAGGTAATGTTTAAATCGTAAGTCATAATTTGACCTCCATTTCTTTTATATGTTCTCTTAGGCTCTTTTAATGTCTGGCAGTTTCGTACCTGCATTTTCTGCTTAGTCTTCTACAGGAACGAAAACATCTTTTCCTAATCCGCAGATTGGGCATGTCCAGTCATCTGGAATATCCTCAAATGCAGTTTCTGGAGCGATACCGGCGTCTGGATCTCCTACTGCCGGATCATAAATATATCCACATGGTTCACATTCATATTTTTTCATAGTCATTTTCCATTTTCAATGTCGATTTATTTTTGTTACCAAGTTCCTAGCAATTTTTCTAACACTTTGTTTCTTGTATATCTGTATTATACATGATAATTATTCTTTTGTCAATAATAGTAATTATTATTTATTTTGCACTTAGCATAAACTGATATTTGAATTGCACATTTACATATTGTATATATCATGGGAATAGTTGAATAAAAAAATGAACTCTATTCATTAAAGACAGAGTTGCTGGAAATTATTTCTCTCCAACAACTTTTTTCGTCTTTAAGTCCTTGAAACACAATACTGTCCAATCAGATTCATCCAACTGTTATATTTATTCTTTTCACACACCTTTCGGCAAATTTCATTTTCCATCAATACACAGAACATCTTATCATAATCAAATGCCCAAACAGCACCATTCACATGGTTTTCCACTGCTTTCTGATCTATGTACTTTAAACGTGTGACCATTTTTTCAATTTCTCCATTTCTCAAGTTACCGATATTTTTGCAGATAAACCGAAAGAAATTCAACGTTGCATATTCGTCATGCCAATGGAACTCTTCTGGATTGTTTTTAATTTTACTGACTCGCTGCTGTTCTTTGATTATCTGATCAGCTACACCTTTCATCGAATCTTCGTATCTCATATTACTCACCTACTCTTCCTCAACGCCCAGTGACGGTTTAAATCTTTTATCCTTTGCCTGCGGTACCACGATCTCATAAAAATAAAATCCTAAATATCCAAGTGCCTGCTTCTTCATTTTATAAAAAGAAGTCCTGCCTATTCCTAACTCCTGCTGTACTTCCACATCTGTCTTATTATAATGACTGCAAAAACAGGAATGAAGGATTTCACTGAGCATCACACCATTCGGTGCATAGAACTTCACCAGTGTCATTCCACGATAGATCATATCAGACAAGCCATAAATGATCATCAGGTTATTCATTTCCCGGTGCATCTTTGGCACATTCAGCTGATTGTTATAAATGCTCAGATAACTCAATGCATATGCCATATCTTCATTGATTTTCTCCTGGCACTCCATATCCAGTTCTTCCAATACAACCTGGTTTTCTAAAATCAGTTTCTGGTAGCTTCTCATCAGTTCTTTAATATCAGTATAATGTCTTTCGATTGTAACTTCCAGATAATCCTGTGCATGACTTGCCATCTGGAAGGTAATTTCTTTCATTGATTTAATTGCATAATCTCTGTCTGTCATCAGTTTCAAAATCTCCTTATCATCATCACACTAACTGGCGGTCTTTCAGACCAGTTCGCTTTCCCCATGATTTTGATGGGAAGCAATTACTTACTACAACTTGCAGAAGCGGATATCCAAAAGGCATTGTGGGAGCTGCCTTTGCTGACCGGAATCCATCTTCTTATGTAAAACCTACAGGAATATAAAGGGAAAGTGACTATCCCTGCCGGTTAATAATCCAAATAATATCGTCTATACCAATCTCTCCTTATGCTGTTTTTCTCTCCATAAACCATTTATCCACTTCGTAAAACAAGTGGCTTTCCTGCCCCTGTATCATACAGGTGTACATCATTCCTACACCGCCTGCCTTTCTGCTGGCGCATCGCTCGATTTTCAAAATTCTGTCAATGCTATACTTTCTTCCATCCTCCCATGTAAAAAATATAGGAACCAGCTGTCCGTCTTTCCGAAACTCTGCTACTACATCTACATATACTTTGTTCATGCCGACACCTCACTATAAAATCTCAATTGCTCTTGGCGATGCCGGGATTCTGCGGATATATCCATTTAACTCCAACTGCTTGATTCTGGAAAATGCTGATGATGTTGATTTCACCCCGATCAATTTTCCAAATTCCCGTACTGTCGGCGGATATCCATGCTCCTTCGTATAATCCAAAATACACTGATAACTTTCTTTCTGTTTTCTGGTTAATGCTTTTTTCAAATCTATCCCTCCAATTACCCATGAAAATAACTGTGTGGATGGATCGTGTGCGTACCAGCGTCTAAGTGGGATAAGACTTTATCCTGATACATTGCCGCTCGCTGTATACTGAAATAACCAAACCGTCGTCTGATCTCATCTACAGTACGATCCAGCTTCTCTAACTTTTCCTTTTTCTCCTGATTTCCAAATAAATCCAACTGCACGGGAATATTATCTAACACAAGATCCGCAGCTCGAATTCCCAGGCTTCTAATGGGATGTTCCCATTTATAATTATCTTTAAATAGCTGAAATGCTGCAGTTACAATCTCGTTTGTAATATTCGTTGGCTGTCGTAAATGTATCTGTCTGGAAAAACTATACAATCCATTATCTCGGACTGTAATTTCTACTGTTTTGCATTTAAATCCATGTTTCCGCAATCGTGCAGCTACACTTTCTGCCAATGCTATTTGAATGATCCAGACATCCAGATCATTTTCCAGATCTCTCGGTGTTGTAGTGCTATTACCTATCGACTTTACTGGTGCTTCATATCCTTCCTTGCAAACCGGATCTTCATCCCAGCCATTTGCGAAAGCCCATAATACATTTCCTATTTTTCCAAAATGACTCTCTAACAACTTTTCGTCTGATTCCGCAAGTTGCCCGATTGTCCGGATTCCAAGTTTTTGCAATTTCTTATTTGTCTGTCTTCCGACATAAAGCAAATCTGACGCTGGAAGCTGCCATATCCTGTCTTTATAATTTTCTCGATTAAACTCTGTGATTGCATCCGGCTTTTTATAATCCGAACCAAGTTTCGCATAAATCTTATTCCAGGAAATTCCAATACTCACAGTTACTCCAAGTTCGTATTTAATTCGATGGCTGATTTCTCTCGCAATCGTCATTCCGCTTCCTTTCAGATTTCCACTGTCTGATACATCCAGCCAGGCTTCATCAATTCCATATGGCTCAATTTTGTCTGTATACTCTGAATAGATTTCTCTTGCCATTTGTGAAAATCGCAAATACAAATCCATCCTTGGTGGTACAAAAATAATTTCCGGGCAAACCTGTTTCGCCTGCCATAATGCCATTCCGGTCTTTACACCTTTTTGCTTTGCAATATAATTTGCTGTCAATACAATTCCATGTCTGGCTTCCGGATTGCCACCGACTGCCAGAGGCATTCCGGCAAATTCCGGATGATGCAGCATTTCTACACTGGCATAAAAACAGTTCATATCACTATGCAGGATCACACGCTCACTCAAACTTTTCACCTCCCAGCTGTTTCCTTCAACATGATGTCTTATCAATTTCTGTATGTTTAGTATATATCGACATTCCGGAGATAGTCAAGTGACATCTTGGTTGTATTTTCTCCATTTTGGAGATTATTGTTGATTTTATTTTTAACATACGGTATAATGCATATAGAAAATTCAAATAGAAATGAGGCGAACAAATGCGTGATTTCGGGGAAATATTAGCAGAAAATAGAAAAAAGAAAGGATACTCTCAATCAGATCTGGTAGACCTGCTTTCTCAGGAAGGTATTCAGGTCACTACAAAAGCAATCTCCAAATGGGAGACCAATGCACGAGAACCAGCTTTACATGTTTTCCTGACACTTTGCCAGTTACTTGATATCGAAGATATATATGAATCCTTCTTTGGAGAAAATCCATATAACATTATGAGTGGATTGAATGAAGAAGGCAGAAATAAATTGATTGAATTTGCTGATATTTTGAAAGCTTCTAAAAAGTTTTCTCCACTGTCTGCAAAGATTATCCCATTCCATCATCCTGTAGAAATTACCTGGGAACCAGTTTCTGCTGGTACTGGAAATTACCTGGAGGATTCTGTAAAAGAAACCTATGACGTAGGACACCTTGCTCCTGAGCAGACGGACTTTGGTGTACGGATTTCCGGTGACAGTATGGAGCCACTTTATCATACAGGCGATGTTGCATGGATTCAGAAAAAAGATTCTCTTGCTAATGGTGAAATTGGAATCTTCTATCTCAACGGCAATACTTACATCAAGGAATTACACGATGAGCCAGATGGTGTTTATCTGATCTCTTTAAATCAAAAATATCGTCCTATCCAGGTTTTGGAATCTGACTCTTTTAAAATTTTTGGAAAAGTAATCGGGAAATGCAAAGGTGCAGAAATTCCGGGATTTCATTAGATTTCAACAGCAGGTTCATGATCCTGCTGATAACAATAAGCAAAGGAAGTGATTGAATGGCAATCAATAATACATTAAAAGATATTCGTGAAGAACGGAATCTCATTCAAGCAGATTTGGCTGAAGCCATAGGTTCCTGCAGCCAGACTATAGGCCGCATCGAACGTGGAGAACGTAATCCCTCTCTTGAGATTGCAATCCGGCTGGCCCATTACCTGAAAGTGCCTGTAGAAGATATTTTTCAAGTTGAAGACTGAAGCATAACAGCCGAAAAACCGAGGAGTAAAATCCCCGGTTTTCCTTTTGCTCAAAAATCACTGTAAACCACTTACATTTTCTTCTTTTCCGCCTGCTCCGTCAATCAGGTCATAACTCATATCTAAAAAGTCCAGTACCTTTGCTTCGCTGACCGAACCATCCAGTAAAATAGTGATCCAGTGCTGCTTATTCATATGATACCCAGGTAAAAATCCATAAGTCTGAATAATCATATTCGTCATGTCCGGATCGCACTTTACGTCCATGATGTCAACCAGATCATTCCCCTCTAATCCCAACTTAGATTTCTCAACTGTCATGAATATTGCATACCATTTTCCATTTTTATGACGAAGTACAACACTGTCTGGAGATTTACTCCATAAATATTCTGGAACTGTACCATACTGTTTCTGCACATATTCAAAAATTTCTTCTTTCTTCACAATCTATTCAACTCCTGATTTTTCTGATATCTTGCCCATAATCATACCACATTTTCGTATCCCGTTCTACCTACCAAATTCTTTTGCATTTCTCTTATTCTTCTGACTTTAGCTAATAGAGGGGTAAAACAGCAAGGACAGGAAGTGAGGATACACTTCCGGGAAATCCCAATTAGGGTACCCTGCCCTAAATTGAAAAACGTTGAAAGCAACGATACTACTGTCCTCTCAGAAAGGAGAACCCACCAATGGCTGAAAGAAAGAGAAACAAAGAAATCCATTTTTATGTCACCGAAGAAGAAAGGAAGCTTATACGCAGGAAGATGATAGAATCAAAAACCAAAAACATGGGAGCTTATCTGCGTAAGATGGCAATCGATGGTTACATCGTCAACACCGATACCACCCCACTGAAGAAACAGTATGAGGAAATGCACAAGATTGGTGTAAATATCAACCAGATTGCAAAAAAGGTAAATACCACCGGAGATCTATATCCAGAAGAAATGCAAGAATTGAAAGAGATGGTGAAAGAATTATGGCGTATCTTAAAATCTTCCCCATTAAGGTAACTGACAAGAAAGCTCTGGACTATATTACAAATCCAGATAAGACAGATGAAAAACTGTTAGTTTCCAGTTTTGGCTGTTCCCCGGAAACTGCAGATCTTGAATTTTCTATGACAAGAGAAATGGCAAAAAAGAATGGAATGGATAAAGGCGATAACCTGGCATTTCATCTGATCCAATCATTTAAACCTGGAGAAGTTGATGCCGAAAATGCCCATCGCTTAGGTCAACAATTTGCTGACGAAGTGCTGAAAGGAAAATATGAGTACGTGATCAGCACACACGTTGACAAAAATCATATTCACAATCATATCATCTTCAACGCTGCAAGCTTTGTTGATCATCACAAGTATGTTTCCAATAAGCGGAGCTACCATAAACTCTGCAGAATCAGTAATCGTATCTGCCATGAAAATGGACTTGCCACCAGCATGCCAACCGGAGAAAAAGGTAAAAGCTATAAAGAGAACATGGAATATCATCGTGGCACCAGTTGGAAAGCCAAGCTACGTGTCGCAGTTGATAAATCAATCTGGACTTCCATCAACTATGAGGAATTTCTGCAAAAGATGCAGTTAGCCGGATATGAAGTCCGGCAGGGAAAGCACCTGTCCTTCCGTGCACCGGAGCAGAAGAACTTCACTTATATGAAATCTCTCGGAAGCTATTATTCCGAAGAAAATGTTCGCATCCGTCTGGCTAAAAATCGTAGCAAAGCGAAAGCTCCAAAGCATCTGTCCAGGGAAGCTCGCCTGTATATCAATATTTCCACTTATGTTACGACCGGCAATCGAGAAGGATTTGAACGTTGGGCAAAACTCAATAATCTGAAAGAAGCAGCCCGCACCTTCAACTATCTTTCCGAAAATAATCTGCTGAATTATGAAGATTTCCAACAGCATCTTTCTGATGTCGATGCTTCTGTTAAAGCGGCTGAGCAGAGAATAACGCAAATCAACAATGAGCTGAGCATGCAGAAAGTCATTCAGAAACACTGCGATTCTTACCGGCTTTGTCGTAAAGTAATTGAAGATTGTAAATCTGCTAAAAATCCAAAAGCATACCGCACCAAACATCAGGCAGAATACCAGCTCCACGATTCACTAAAAAAAGAGCTTCAGGATCTCGGCGTTACCAAAATCCCAAGCTCTAATAAAGTTCAAAAGCTGATTGAAAATCTTGAATCTGAACAGGCTACTACTGTCCGGGAAAAGCAAGAATTACAGAAAAAACAAAAGACACTGGATATCATTCAGCAGAATTTTACTGCACTGCTCGATGCTCCTGAAATCAATTCAGACTTACTTCCGGCAAAACGGAAACCTGTTTCCGTCACAAGAGATAAATAAGATTGCACTGACGACTCAATTATTGTCTTCTAAATCTTCCCAGCTTCAGGACAATGGCAGCATTAAAAATGGGGAAGTATCGGCATCTACCATTAACCAACCAGTATATCAACCAGCTGGCAGTCCAGTTTAAAACATCCACAAACCCTGATATGCGCCGTTATGAAAGACCTCACGTCAATGAAGTCTGGTGCGGAGATTCCAGTGTGGGACCTTATTTAAAAACTGACGATGGTAAGAAACACCAGGTATATATCATTACGCTGATTGATGATGCCAGCCGCTTCATTGTCGGCATTGATGTCTTTTTTCACGATAACTTTGTAAATCTTATGTCGGTCATTAAGTCTGCCGTTGCAAAATACGGCCGCCCACAACTTTTTAACTTTGATAATGGCAGAAGCTATAAAAACAAGCAGATGGAACTGCTTGCAGCCCGGATCGGTTCTGTCATCCATTATGATCAGCCATACTCCCCGACACAGAAGGCAAAAATTGAGCGCTGGTTCCGCACCATGAAAGATCAGTGGATGGCAGGGCTTGATATCAGATAGTTTCATTCACTGGATGAACTCAGAGGAAATCTGTTTTCTTATGTACAGACTTATAATCAATCTCCGCACTCCTCTCTGAAAGGGGGGTCCCAGCAGGACAGATATTTTTCCGAAGCCAGCCTGTTCCATAGCATCTACGTCTTGTTTCCGGCATCAACAGCAAGAACTGCTCCATGACCTCTTCTAAAAGAAGATATCTTGGATTCAGGAGAATCATATCGTCCATGATTCCTATTACAAACCAGTAAAATTCCTCCACAAATCCTTCCACGTCCTGATCCGTATCTGAATACCATTGATTCAACTGGCATATCATTCTCACCTGTTCTTCATCCGTCAGTTCCATATCCATGAAGTAAAGTATCCGTCCTCCCGAATTACAAATCCGGAATTTTATTTCTTTCTCATTTTCATTCGGCATTCTTCCCTTTCCCATGTGTCCTCCATTGGTAATTTCTACAATTCATCATAAAAAAGTGTCTTCGACACTTCAGCTCTCCTGCCCCTCATTCATGAGGGGATAAGGGGTTTCTTTTTTATTTAAAATACTTCATAATGGTTCTATGAATATACTACAAAAAATTTTCAAAGAGCATTATGAAGAAATGATCTATCTCCAACATCCTCGTGACTCCGTTATCGAAAATGTTGATAAAATGATCAATTGCGGGAATCCCTCTTTTGGTGGTGCTATGTACGGTTGTGGACACTGCGGTAATCTTAAATTTCTCCCCTTTCGCTGCAAAAGTCGTTTTTGCCCGACCTGCGGCAATAAATACTCCATTGACCGCACTACTTCTATGTCCTTTAAGATCATAAAAACTCCTCATAGACATTGTATTTTCACCATTGCCGAAGAACTCCGCCCTTTTTTCTTAAAAGACCGTTCCCTTTTAAACTGCCTTTTTTCAGCCGTCAACAGTGTAATCTCCCGTATGTTTTTCAAGATCAATAAATCTCAGCGTTTTACCCCTGGTTTTATCTGTGTCCTTCACACTTTTGGACGTGATCTTAAATGGAATCCCCACATTCACTGTCTTCTCTCTGAAGGCGGTGCTGGAACCTCTATACCCTGGCGCAAGGTCGACCATTTTAACTACCGGCTCCTTCGTGATTCTTTTCAGACCACTCTTTTAAGTGAACTTCTCTCCAGACTTGGAGACTCCTTTAAAAAAGTGAAATCCTCTATCTACGCCAATCATAAAAATGGTTTCTATGTCCGTGCACTTCCGAATAAATGTGAACCATCCAAAGTCATTAAATATATCGGTCGCTATCTTGGCCACCCTGTCATCGCAACTTCTCGTATTGATTCTTACGATGGCGACTTTGTTACTTTTCATTACAACCGTCATGAAGATGAAAAGCTGATTACCGAAACTGTTCCTGTACTTGACTTTATCTCTATGCTCACTCAGCATATCCCGGAAAAACATTTTAAAATGATTCGTTATTACGGACTCTATGCCAGACATCGTAAATCTGATCTGAAACTGCATCGGGCAATTTCAAACGAATACATTACAGAAGCCCAGCTTGCAAAGGAACTTAGAGAAAAATATATGAAAAATCCACCGGAAGGCATGACTTCTGCTGAAGTTCGCTCTATGAGCGACGATGAACTTCTGGATATGGATTACTTCTTTCACGAATTTGATGATATCAATGATGACGATTTTGGCGAAGAGGGTTTTTATATCTTTTAAACCACAACCGTCCTTTTAGTATGCCGTAAACGCAAAATAGCGAGTACCTTGACATTTTTAGGCGGCTGCTTTGCAGCCACCAATATTTAAGCTTTGCGGATTCCTGCCGGAAGTTTTTCTGACCATGGCAGAAGATTTTCCAAAAAGGAACAATCCCTGTCATCCATGTGTTTCGGCATCTCTTCCAAGAGATGCTGCACATAATCAAAAGGTTTCAGATTATTGGCTTTTGCAGTTTCTACAATACTGTAAATGATTGCGGAAGATTTGGCTCCATGGATCGTATCGATCATCTGCCAGTTTTTCTTTCCGATACAGAAACCACGGATTGCCCTTTCGGATGCATTATTATCGATCGGAACATCCCCATCTGTGAGAAATACCCGGAGATATTTTTCCTGATTCAGTGCATAGCCAACAGCATCACCAAATTTATCCTTCTTGGACACATTTATAGTTTTTAGGTACGCAAAAAACGCATCCACAAGCGGTTTGATAACCGCCTGCCGTTGCTTAAGCCGTTCATCAGAAGAAAGGTCCTTCAGCTTCCCTTCTTCCCGATAGATCGCCTGGATCTGTTTCATCAGAAGAAATGTATTGGATTCCTTTTGATAGGATTTTGGGATCAGTTTTAAGGCTTCATCAAATCTGCGGCGACAGTGCACCCAGCATCCAGCAATGGTCAGTTCTTCCAACTCTTTTTCTAAAGTATGGTAGACCTGGTAACCGTCTGTTACACAGATGCCGTCGTACCCTTTCAGGAATTCCCGTGGATGGGATGCATTTCTCGTCTGCTGGTATTCATACAGGACAATCTGCCGTTTTTGATACAAATGTCCGGAACGGTATACCCACATCCAGCTTTTGCTTCCGGCTTTGCGCCCGTCATGGTTTACAAGCACCGGCGTTTCATCTGCCTGGATGACGTGGTAGAAATACAATTCTTTATGAAGATAATCATAAAGGATTGATAGATATTCCTCTGCCAAACGTATGCACCAGTTTGCCATGTTCTGCCTTGTGATCTGCAGGCCATAACGCTGGAATTCCTGCTCCAATCGATAGAGAGGAACTGCGTTCACATATTTTCCATTGATGATCGCAGCACCCAGAGATGGTGATACCAGACTCCCATGCAGTAACGTCTTTGGATGGTCTGCTTTCACCATGTGTTCATCTGTTTTGCTGGCATACACACCGATGTGATGTTCTTCTACTTCTACCTTCGCAGGTACGAAATGATATTTTCTGGAAATGGCATCCGGTAACTGTTTCCAACCCCTGACACCGAATTCCGCTTCCAATTCCTCCGCGGACAGATAATGGTCGATCCGTCTGACCGGAAGCCCGGAAAGATCTGCTTCTTTCTTTCCCTTACGCTTCGGCTGCTTTGGAGACTTCAGTTCCAGATCCTCAGGCTCTGCCGCATTAAGATCACAGACTGCTTCTGCTTCATTGAAAAAGACAATCGTTCCGTTTACTTCTCGAAAACAGATCTGACTGGTATCTTCCATTTTTTCAGAAGACCTGCCAAAACGGTTCTGCTTACCAAGGATCACCTGTTCCATCAGAAGCTGCATTTTTTCATTCGATGCGTGAAGCTCCTTTGTTAAAGCATTCAACTGTTCCTGCTGTTGTAAAAGAAGCTGGATAAGAAACGACTTATCAACGTTATTTAATTGTTCCTCCGTATAATTGACTGCCATAACCAAACCTCACTTTCCTAAGTGGTATTATAGCAGAATCAACAGTTTTTGGCTATTTTTGCATTCTGTTACCTTCGTTACTTTGACGGTGGATAACAGTCATGAATACCTGAAGATAAAAGCCAGAATTTCAGATATTTATGACTGTTATCCACAATCTGAAAAGTTTTGGAATCCAGAGTATCATAGAAACTCACAGAAAACTTTCAGGATGTGAATAACTTTCAATTTTATATTGCACTGGGTAACCCGGTGTGGATGAAAGTGATTTTATTTTCTATGTTTTGCACAAATCATAAGGAGAATCCAGGATCAGGAACTTCTTCTATGGGATGTCTGGCAACGATTTCCAGACCCTGCATCAACATTCGATACTGGTCTGCACTGATCTCCAGCGCTTCCTCCTGTGTACGAGGCCATCGGAAGTTCCCATTTTCAATCCGCTTATACAGAAGGAGAAATCCATCACCTTCCCAGATGAGTCCTTTTATCCGGTCCGTACGCTTACCGCAAAATAAGAATAATGTATTCTTATCATAAGGATCGAGCTGGAACTGAAAACGTATGATTCTTGCCAAGCCGTCAATTCCTCTGCGCAGATCCGTAAATCCAGTTGCCAGATACACTTTTTTGAATCCGGTACCATCATTGAGCATTTCTGATCACTCCCAAAAGTGTACTTAGAAAGGAGGCAGAAGCCTGGTCGGTGATTTCCAACGTGAGGTTGCTTCCACTTCTGATTATGGCAGCGATTTTATGCTCTGAGGTCGTATTTACCGGATGGAGTGCAGAGGAAGGAACTTCTACAAAGGCTTGTGTATGCTCCGCAGTTTCTAAGTAAGCCTCACGGACTTTCCGGAGTCTCCAGTAGTAACTCGCTTTTGTAATGTCGTGCAGCTGACACCATTCATCGATTTTCATTCCCTGTGGACGGTTTTGACAGTCTCGGATCAAATCAGCCCATTCATTCAGGCGGGTTTGCTGTGCAACTAAACTTGTGTGAGATTTCATGACTCACCTCCTGTGATAAAGTCTAAAAAGTTGAGTACTAAACTATTTAGACTTTGTAGTGATGAGTCTATTATCTCACATCGGATGATTTTGAACAGGTACTCGCTATTTTGCGTTTACGAGCAAAAAATAATAACATTTTGTATGAATGTGTGGCAAAACCTAATAAATTTAGTCATAAAAGTGCGATAGAGTTGTTATTTCCCAAAGAACAAAATAGTCAGATACAGAGTGATGGAAATAACTATGTACATAGTAATGGGAATACGCTATATATCAATAAAGATTATTTGTCTTTTAATTCTAATTCATCAGAAATGGAACAAGCCTTGGAACAAATTTCATTAGAAGAGGATACAAATAAAGCCAAGGGTGTGGAAAAATTAGATGAATTGAAAGCACATACAATAGAAAGGGAATTGGAAAAATTAAAGATAGATCAAATTTCTTTTTATAAATCCCATGAGGAGGCAAAAAATAGTGCAGGCGAAAAAAGCTACTATTGGTTAGGAAATCAGAGCTATCAAGAACTTCCCGTATTTAATACGACTTTGTTTGCCGGGATAAATGATACTTGGGCTCCAATACAAATCTTGTCTACAGCAAATGGAATAGAAAAATTGCAGGTTTTGTATAATTACTCTTTTGAAAAGAAAGATAATAAAATTGAACTGAAGTCCTTTGATCAAATCGCCTTAGTTTTAGAAAAAGAGTATTCCATGATTTTAGGAGACAATAAACGTGTTGTATCAAGGGCGGAATTATTTTTCTGGGTAGATGTAAATCAGGAATCAGAAGTTTTTCAAATGATACCAACATGGGTATTAAACGTAAAGGAGTTTTCACAAAGTAGTTTGCAATGGAGAGAATATCAAGAATTAGTAAATGCAGAAACAGCAGAGGTAATGGAAGTAGGAGAATGACAAATGAAATATATATCGATGGAATTTAGACGAAGCCTTTTTTCTTTAAATTTTTGGGTTGGTATTCTGGGAGTGAGTTTGGCACATTTCATATCAATACATAAGGTGGTGGAAAATGTGATTTCTGTATACAACACATATCAGTGTGCGGTTTATTTTACACCATATATCATCAGTTTGATTTTCTGCGTATTACCATTTGGTTTGAGTTTTTGTGAAGATATGGAAAACAATTTCATACAACAAATTGTTTTAAGAAAAAATTTGAAGATGTATGTATTCTCTAAAGTTATCATTATCTATATCACATCATGTTTGGCAATGGTATTAGGTACAATATTGTTTGTTTTTATTATTAATATAAAGGCTCCGTGGATATGTGAAATAGATAAACTGGACAATGATCTTTTGGCAAAAATGTTTATATTGAAAGGGTACCCGATGATATATTTCGTTATAAAAGCATTCTATAGTGGCATAATATCTTCAGTTATTTCGTTAGTAGCAGCCGTTCTCTCGTTGTTTTGGCAAAACAGGATGTTTGTACTTTCTATTCCTTTTATCGTGTATTGTATATTACTGTACTATGTAAAAGATGTGTTTAAGTTAGATATTAGAGAATTGTTTAATCCTGTATATGGGAAAAATAATATGATTATTTCTTTTTTGCTAAGTATAGGGATTACAATTTTATTGGGGGGGTTATGTGTATTTAAAATTGTGGAGGCAGTACAATGAAAAGGGAATATAAAGCTAGCATTTGGATGAAATTGTGGATAAAAAGGATAGCAGGTAAAAAGAATATTTTGCTACTAATGCTTTTATTTTTGATTTTGACAATCTATTTGGAACCGTTAAAAAGTTTTGTGAGTATTTCTGGTTACAAAATATCACCGTGGGTTTATCCGTTTCTTATTACAGATTCTAATTTCTTAATTATTTTTATGTGCGGAGTTATTTGTTTTTTCTCGAATACCATCTTTTTTAAAGCAAAAGATTGCTATTATTTTTTACGGATGGGTAGAAAAAAATGGATTGTAATGGAATTGGGGTATGTAATTTTAAGTGCCGTTATGATTTCGGTTTTAAATATTATAATGACATGGGGTGTACTAAATATTCAAATGCATTTTGAAAATAGTTGGGGAAAGGTATTGTATACCTTGGCTAAAACGAATGCGGGAGAACAATGTGGTTTGTTTTGGAATATATCAGCACAATACATAAGTGAACATTCTGTTATGGAGAGTATGATAATTTCTATGATAATAACAATATTTGGTATTACATTTTTAGGAATATTCTTGTTGTGTTGCAGTCTTTTTTTTAATAGAGTTATAAGTATTGCACTGAGTTCAATTTTAGTAGTGACCTCTTCTCTCGTTGTTAATCTGGGAGATCTTATGCAAAAGAAATTGGCTACAATTTCTCCAATTGCGTGGATGAGAGTTGCGGATTTGGATGTTAATAGATTTGGGGTTGAAATAAGTCCGTCATTGTCTTTCATTATCTGGGGATATTTGATTTTAATTGGAGGATTAGTAGGAATAATATGCAGAAGAGCAAATAATATTGACTTGATATGGGAGGAATACGAGTGAGAACGGGAATTCAAGTAAAGGGTATTTCAAAAAAAATAGGAGATCAGCAAATTTTAGAAGATGTTGATATTACGTGTCTGTGTAAAAGTATTACAGGAATTATTGGGAGGAATGGTTCAGGAAAAACCGTCTTATTAAAATGTATATGTGGTTTATTAAAGCCAGATAAAGGGAATATTTACATACTGGAGAAGTCTGGAAATGAAGAGGCGCTACGATTAGGTAGCATTGGTGCATTAATTGAAATACCGTCTTTTTTGTCAAATTATAGTGGGTTAAAAAACTTAGAATTGTTATATGGTATTCATAATAGAGTGAATAGAAAATATTTAAAAGAAATTATGTTGAGTGTTGGGTTAGATCCTGAGAAAAGAAAAGCAGTAAAAAAATATTCTATTGGTATGAAGCAGCGTTTAGGTATAGCGCAGGCTATTATGGAAAAACAAGAAATAGTAATTTTAGATGAACAATGAATGGATTGGATATTGAAGGGGTGCAGCAAATAAAACAGTTACTTATTCAATTGAAGAATGAAGGTAGAACAATTTTGTTGGTTAGTCATAATCATGAAGATATAGAGGAACTATGCGATGCTGTTTATGAAATGTCAATGGGAAAAGTCGAACAGAAAAAATAAAATGTTTGTGTTAAGTGGAAGTTTTTATAGAAACTACATTTTGGATTGTAAAAAGTGATTTTCATATTACCGAACAATTGAGGAAAACGATTTTAAATATTTATAGCTCTTATTAAATGGAAAAATATTTATCAAAATAGTTTCTAAATATCTAAAAATCATCTTCTTTAATGTGGGAGGTGAAAAGATAAATATGAAAAACATTGTAGACTTTAATATTGTTGAAAGTGTTGCATCTGGAACAATCGCATTTTTTTTTGGGAACTGGGATTTTTTGTTAAAATCTATATTAGTGTTGGTTATATTGGATGTTATAACCGGATGGATAAAAGCAATTTGTAATCACAATTTGTCATCTGATGTTGGATTTAAAGGTGTACTTAAAAAGATTGTTATATTCATAATAATAGTCTTGGCCAATATTATTCAAAGTTTGTTGAGTCAAAAGATTCCACTTAGAGAAACTGTCATTATGTTTTATATCCTTAATGAGTCTCTTAGTATTCTTGAAAATGCAGCGTATTTTATTCCAATTCCAAAGAAACTAAAAGAGGCATTAGAGCAGCTAAAAGAACATGAAGATTTATAAGTTGGGAGGTATTGGGGATATTTAAGGTAAGCGATATATGATAATTCATGATATAAAAAGGAGTAAAAGGATATGGAATATACGAATAGTTCATTGGTTGACTGTGAAATAAAAAGCCCTAATAATAGCGGTAGACGGACACATGATATTGATCGCATTACTCCACATTGTGTAGTAGGTCAACTCTCAGCAGAAGGAATTGGAAGTTGTTTTCCTCAGGGAAAGGAAGCATCATGTAATTATGGAATCGGAAAAGATGGGAGAGTTTGCTTGATTGTAGATGAGGCAGACAGAAGTTGGTGCAGTTCCAGCGAGGAAAATGATCAACGTGCTGTTACTATCGAATGTGCTTCAGATGTATCGGAACCGTACGCAATGACCCAAGATGTATATAACAAGCTAATAAAATTATGTGTAGATATTTGTCAACGAAATGGGAAAACAAAATTACTTTGGTTTGCAGATAAGAGTGAATCCTTGAATTATATTCCAAAGTCAAAAGAGATGGTTTTAACAGTTCATCGCTGGTTTGCCAATAAATCTTGCCCAGGTAACTGGCTTTATGAAAGACTTAGCGATGTGGCAGATAGGGTAACGGAAGAGCTTAGTGTTGGTAATTCATTGGATGATAGCAGTAAAATAGCATATCAGGTGCAATGCGGAGTTTATAGTGAAAAGGTAAATGCAGAGGAGCAATTAAAAAGAATAAAGAATGCGGGATTTGATGTCTTTATGAAAAAGATAAATGGTATGTATAAAATTCAGATCGGTGCCTGCAATGTCAAAGAAAATGCAGAAATAATGTTGGAAAAAATTAAAAGTGCTGGTTTTGATGCGTTTATTACTATGGAAAACAATCTGGGGAAAGAGGTGTTGCCCTTAAAAACGAGTACAGAAATCGCAAAAGAAATTTTTGAGGGTGTTTGTTCTGATTCTAGATGGGAAACATGGGGAAATGGGCAAACAAGAGTGGATCGTCTGACAAAAGCAGGATATGATGTAAACTCTATTCAAAAAGAAGTGAATAAATTATTTGTGTAGTAAAATACTTCATCGATGTGGCACCCCAAGGGAGACAGTATGATTATAGCTAACCAGCATTACAGGGAGTACAGTACTACAACCGTTTGTTTGCGATGGAAAATTCCATTAACAAAAAATATCCTGGTAATTATGAAAAGCGGAAACAGCGGCGTCTCCAGAAGGAAAAACTGATTCTGGAGGATTTCTGGTTGTGGCTAGAACAGCAGGGATTAGTTCGGAATACTTGCATGAATAAAGCGTTGGACTACGTGCTAAACTGCTGGGATACGGCAGAGACCTATTTGGAAGATGGACGCTGCTGCTTTACCAATAATCTCAGTGAGAATGTGATCCAACGCATTTGCTGTTGACCAGAAAAAATGACTATTCAGTAATTCGGTAGATGGTGTCAATGCCAGTACAGGGTGTACACAATGCTTGAAATGGCAAAGATGAATGACCTGAACATAGACAGATATCTGAAAGTTCTACTAAAGTATTGGTCTACAACAGATGAACAGCTCGCCGAATTAGCACCTTGGAGTGAAAAACTCTGGTCTATCAAAAATCGCATGTGAATTATAGTGAATTACTCCAACTTGAAAATGGCTGGAGTAATTTTATATTCTATCGCTTTCCTATTGATTAAAGTTTCTCCAATATACTCGTATAGTTTATCAGTCATCTGTTAAGTTCTGACATATGCAGACATATTTTAATAAAATCAGGTTTGCTTAATTCTTTTACTTTTGTGTAAAATTCTTTTGGTGTTAATAATTGATGTGGTGATGTACAAGGTTCATCTAACAATTCGTTAATGTATTGTTCTGCATATTCTTGATCGAATCCTTCTAACATTTTAAATCCCGTGTATGCTTGCAGTACAGCCGCTTCACGTTTGGTCATAAGTAAATCTCCTTTAATATGATTTATAAGAAGGGGGATTTTTATAGTGTCCTTTTGATCCTATGCCCCCCAAAATTTAGATATTCCGATGTGTAAAGGAATATACAAATTTATTGAAAATCTAAGAATGAGAACTTCTCGATAAACAAGCAGTTCCTATTAATCATCCGTTGCGTTTCTGCAGATTTTAATAAAATCTGGCTTAGCTCGTTCTTTTAATTCAGCTGTAAAGTTTTCATTTAGGAATTTGATATATGAAAATGGTCTGCCAAGCAATTTTTCAATATATTGTTGGGTGTATTTTGTATCGTCCCCTCTAACATTACAGTTCCTGTATATACTTCCATTACTGCAGCTTCTCTTTTTGTCATTGAAAATTCTCCTCTCTTTAATATTGTCCGTTAATTAGGATTATACATTTTTAGGGTTACTATAAATTTTGACTAACAAGATATGTAATATCTAGATACCAATACGCTCAATCATATAGATAAGATTATTGGGATTTCTAAGATATTCTTTATTTCAGTCCGGATATTTTCCTTATTGTTTAATACGGTCTCTGTCAGTCTGTTCGCAAAAAATCCATATCATACTTTACCAGTGGATGTGCAATGAGAAATAATTCTAATTTTTCTTTTTCTGCTTCTGTTACTTGTATACATTTTTTAATTTCTATGTTGTCAGTTGTTGAAAAAAATAGCTGGTACTGTCTTTTGGCTTCAGGAATTTGCAGAATTAGAACCTTGTCATATGCAACTAAAAATTCGCAGCTTTTTGGTAATTCAGTCAGTGGTTGTTTCCCACTATAAGATGCCGGTGAATATCCCCTTGTTGGTGGTTCTGTAAGAATAGGGATTCTCCATTCTTTGCCATATTTAGTAGCAGTCCTTATTTTTCCCCTTCGTATCCATTGACGTACAGTTACGAATTCAACACCGTACTGTTCCGCGTATTGTTCCACGGTTAATAACTCTGATTTGACAGATAGAAGAATGAATTCCTGATCGCAAACCATATCCAGTTTGTTATCTGGTGCAAGTCCATGAAAGTTATAGTGATTACAGAATAAATAGATACCATCATAAGATAATGTAAGTTCATAGGCCCACCAATCTTCAAGCTCAGTAAATAGTCTCGTACTCACTAATTTTTTTTGGAATTTTTTTAATAGTTCATTTACAACATGGTAATAAGCAGCAGAATGTCTCGTATCATCTTGAGATTTTTGATTAACAGTTTTGATAATACAATCAAATTTTTTTAGTAAATCTTGTTTAGAGTCATGTGATTTTTCTTGAACTGGTCGCTATATTGTAGAGTTCTTTTGTTACTGAATTTCATGAATCCCTCCTACCTACTTCCGCATTTGTATTATATCAATACAATCTGATGGGAATA
>ENA-OQBT01000154-OQBT01000154.1-human-gut-metagenome-genome-assembly--contig:-NODE-154-length-47563-cov-5.253331_pt1 | contig 47563 bp, 57 predicted proteins | sample MGYA00242749_ERZ504557 | MGnify/ENA primary metagenome ERZ504557 (study PRJEB26092, sample SAMD00036243) | human gut metagenome | host: Homo sapiens | study: EMG produced TPA metagenomics assembly of...
TTTCTTGATGGTTAAAAGGACCTCTTCCCGGAAGTGCCCTTTCCACCGCAATGACACCTTTATCCATAAAGATGATCTTATCAGCCACGTTCCGCGCAAAATTCATTTCATGTGTCACGATCACCATAGTCATATGCTCTGCCGCCAGATCCTTAATTACCTTCAAAATCTCCCCCGTCAACTCCGGATCCAGTGCAGAGGTCGGTTCATCAAAAAACAGCATCTTCGGTTTCATCGCCAGTGCCCGTGCGATCGATACACGCTGCTGCTGCCCTCCGGAGAGCTGATACGGATATGCATCCGCCTTATCCGCAAGTCCCATCTTTGTAAGGAGCTTCTTCGCCTCTTCATAGACTTCTTCTTTCTCTCGCTTCTGCACACGGATCGGTGCATCTGTAATATTTTTGATGACGGAAAAATGAGGAAACAGATTAAAGTTCTGGAATACCAGACCAAAGCAGGACTGAATTTCTTTCAGCTCCTGCTTTTTCGGAAAAGCGGGTTTTCCATTTTCCACCCATGCCGCTCTTTTTCCCAGATACAAAATCTCACCGTCATCGATCGTCTCCAGCATCGTCGCACAGCGGAGCAGCGTAGACTTGCCGGAACCGGACGGTCCGATGATTGCCAGAATCTCTCCCTGCTCCACAGAAAGCGAAATATCCCGGATCACCGGCATCCCGCCGAATTCTTTTTTGATATGTTTCATTTCCAAAAGACTCATTTCGGAAACCTCCTAATGATAATAATTCAGCTTTTTTTCAAATAATTCCATCACTCCGGCAACCACATAGTTAAAGATATAGTAGTAAACACCGGCGATAAAAAATGGAAGTACGGTTGTCTGTGCCGCCGCAATCTGTTTTGCCACTGCAAACATCTCAATATAAGACAGGGAATACACAAGGGACGTATCTTTCACCAGTGTGATCACTTCATTTGTCACAGACGGAAGCACGTTCTTTACCATCTGCGGCAGCACAATCCGGAAAAATGTCTGCCCTCTGGAATACCCTAAAAGTGTGGCTGCCTCATACTGTCCTTTGGGGATCGATTCGATTCCGGAACGATAGATTTCTGCAAAATATGCCGCATAATTCAGAGAGCATCCAAGAAGGATCGCCGTCAGCTTATACCCGCCGATATTCATCTGCCACAGATAATACGGTGCGAAATACCACACCAGAAGCTGCAGCATCAACGGGGTTCCGCGCATGATCGAAATATAGATCTTCACGATCCAGCTGATCGGCTTGATCCTGCTCACCCTTCCGAAATATACGAGCATTCCCAGAGGCAGAGAAAAGATCAGCGTCATAAAAAAGATCAGGCAGGTCTGTCCGAATCCTGCTGTCATTTGCCTCAACATCACATCAAAACTCATGTCTCTTCCCCTCTTATTTTAAAGTCACCATATCCGCAATCTCGTATTTCTCAGCCAGCTTTGCAACTGTTCCGTCTTCTGTCAGTTTTTTCAGATCCGCATTGACTACGTCGCACAGCTCCTGATTCCCTTTCTTAAACCCGATCGCATACTGCTCTGTATTCAATGTCTCATCCAGAATCTTATATCCTTCCCCTCTGGACTTGATCTGATAATTGGCAACTCCCACATCGATTGCAAGTGCATCCAGCGCGCCTGCCTGAAGCTCGGTAAATGCGGTGTTGTAATCTGCAAACTCATTCAAAGCTCCAAATGTATCTGCCAGTTTTTTCTGACCGCCTTCTTCTTCACTCTGCAGTAGATCCAGTGCCGCGCTTGCAGCCTGTACACCGACTGTCTTTCCCGCCAGATCTTCCAGGGTATCAATACCGGATTTTTCTGCCACAACAATCACCTGACTGTTGTCTACATACGGAGTTGAAAATGTATAATCGTCTTCCCTTCCATTCATGGTAAATCCATTCCAGATGCAGTCAATCGAACCGGAATTAAGTTCCATGTCTTTGGAATCCCAGTTGAGCGGTTTTTTTACAAGCTCCCAGCCTTCCAGTTTACAGACTGCCTCTGCCAGCTCCAGATCAAATCCTGTGTATTCTCCGTTCTCGTCCATATATCCGTATGGCGGATATTCTGCATCAAATCCTACCGTAAACGTTTTCTTATCTTCCACACTTTCTGCTGTCTTTACATCTTCCCCGGATGCATTGTTTTTTCTCCACATCCTGCCAGTACCATTGCTGCCATCGCTGTCCCTGCCAAAATCAGCGCTAATTTCTTTTTCATCTTTGTTTCCTCCCTGTTTGTACGTCATCATGCTAACGATTGACCACTTTACTATACTAAACTATTTTTCATGGTATCATATATTTTCGTCATTGTCAATGTTTATCGTGACAGGATATGTAATCTTGACAGAAAATTCCACAAATAGTATCATTTACTTATGTTATGAAAGAGAGGAATTTTTAAATGTCAAACAACCATGAAGAACAGATCCGAATCGTGCAGGAGACCGTAGCCGGCAAAGAGATCACCTTTGCTCATGTAATGGGTGGTCCGGCGCCGATCGTATATCAGAAACTTGGTCTGAATCCACAGGTCGATTATCGTTCTTCTGCTATCGGAATTATGAATATGACGCCGCCGGAATCTGCTGTCATCGCATCCGATATCGCAGTAAAAAGCGGAAACATTTACCTTGGATTTGCAGATCGTTTTACAGGAACACTCATCATCACAGGAGAGATTTCAGACGTCATGTCTGCCCTGACAGAAGTGGTAACCTTTTTCAGAGATTCTCTGGGATATGTCGTTTGTGATATTACAAAGAGATAGGAAGTGTGACCATGACTCGTATAACAAAGGAAGAACTTCTGGAAAAGATTTTCAATGATGACTATGAGCATCTGAAAGGGAAAAAACTGCGCATGACACGTGTTCGTGTTCCCGGCAAAGAAGTTTGTCTGGCTCACATCATCAATACTTCCCAGACCCCTGTTTATCAGAATCTGGGATTGCATATCGGTGTACATGAGGGGAGGATCACACCGGAGAATCCATTGGTCTGATCCGTTTTACCCCATGGGAAGCAGTTGTCGTTGCTGCGGATGTGGCAATGAAAAGCGCCGATGTAGAAATTGGATTTATGGATCGCTTCTGCGGTTCCCTCATTTTAACCGGCGGCCTGTCACAGGTACAGACCGCGGTGGAAGAAGTCGTTCGATTTTTTCATGAAGATCTGGGATTTCGCACCTGTGAGATCCATAAAAACTAAGAGAACCGGAGACATGACGATATGAAAAAATTATTTTTGATGGGAAGAAGTGAAGCCGGAAAGACTTCCCTGACACAGGCATTAAAAGGGGAAGAGCTTCACTATGAAAAAACACAATATACGATTACGGCGGATGATACCATTGACTCTCCGGGAGAATATGCGGAGTCAAAACAGTTCGGTGCCGGTCTTGCATGCTTTTCTTTTGAAGCGGACGTTGTCGGGATCGTTCAGGCAGCGGATGAACCATACAACCTGTTTAGTCCCTGTCTGCGCACGTTTATCCTGCGGCCGCTGATCGGCATCATTACCAAGACCGATTCCCCCTATGCCAATGTTCCTATGATAAAACAGTGGCTTTTAAATGCCGGCTGCGATCGTATTTTTCTTGTAAATAACGTGACCCGGGAGGGAATTGACGAATTGATGGAATACCTTGCCGAAGATCCGGTCAAGATTACCATGGAACAGGCAAAATTCAAACAGCATCTGGGGCTGAATGAATGGGATCCTCTGCCGGATGGCGTAGAATATCCGGATGGAATTTAAATAAATTTCAGTAAAACACAAAACGAGATGCATTTCCATGTGACGCATCTCGTTTTTATGTTTTACAATCTATCCGGACTGTTCGCTTCCTACACTTCTTTCTGTCCTCTGAGCCGCTTATAATAGAATCGCAGCTTTCCGATCAGCCAGGTCAGATATCGCAGCACCGGCTCTGTAGCAATGGCAAATACCACAAACAGCATCACGCACTTCGTAGTCATCCCTGTAATCGCAAACAGATCATTGAGGAAAATACTGCAGAACAGAAGTCCCACGATACATCCGCCAAGGATCACACCGCGCAGTACATTCATCGGTGCACTGATCGTGTACAGGATCATAAATCCTACAATGGATAACAGCATCGTTGCTGCTGTGGAAATATCGGCTGAACTCACTCCAAATGTCCGTCCGAATATGACCAGCGCCCCAACTGCCAGCACATCAGTCAGTGCCGCAGGAAGTGCTTTTAAGAATACGTTTGTAAGGAAATGCCCTTTGATTATATTCTTATTCGGCTCCAGTGCCAGGAAAAATGCCGGTACTCCAATCGTAAACATACTGATCAGTGAAATCTGAGACGGTTCCAGCGGATAGGTAAACATAAATACAAAGGATACCAGCGACAGCAGGAACGAGAAAATATTTTTTACAAGGAACAGACTGGCTGACCGCTGAATATTATTGACGACTCTTCTTCCCTCCAGTACCACTTCCGGCATACAGGAGAAATCCGATTCCAGCAGAACGAGCTGGGATGCCTGTGCCGCTGCATCACTTCCGGATGCCATAGCGATACTGCAGTCCGCATCTTTTAAGGCCAGCACATCGTTGACACCGTCTCCGGTCATGGCCACAGTCTTTCCTTCTTCCTTCAATATCTGCACAAATTTCCGCTTCTGGTTCGGAGTGACACGGCCAAATACTGCATTGTTCAGGACTGCTGCCCGCATCTCCTCTTCCGTATGAAGCGTGGACGCATCCACGTATCGTTCTGCGCCTGCGATTCCCGCCTCTTTTGCCACCTCTAACACGGTCAGGGGATTGTCCCCGGAAATAACTTTCACCTCCACACCCTGCTCCGCAAAATACGTAAAGGTCTCTTTCGCCTCCTGACGGATCGGGTTTGCTAACAGTACATAAGCCAGAGGCGTGACTGCTTCTTTCAAAGGCTTCCCATCCGGTTCTTCTTTTGCTGTTCCAAATACCAGAACGCGGGCTCCTTTGGACGCATGTGCACTGATTGCTTCCTCATAATTTTCATACTGTTCTTTGAGCACAAATTCCGGTGCTCCCAACACATAGGACGCCTCTTCAAACGTCACACTGCTGTACTTGGATGCGGAAGAAAATCCTGTCTTTGCCACAGCCTTCTTCCCGGATGCGATTTTAAAATACCGTTTCATTGCTTCCATGGTAATATTATCACTGCTCTGTGCAGCCGTAAAATCTCCCAGAAGCTCAGAAAGCGGGCGCAGCTCACCTTCCTCGTATTCCTTGGTCGGAATCACATCCTGCACTTCCATTGTATTTTCCGTGATCGTTCCGGTCTTGTCCACACACAGTACATTGACCCGGGCAAGCGTCTCTATACACTTCATGTCATGCAGCAATACTTTTTTCTGTGCCAGACGGATCGAACTTACTGCAAGCGCCACACTGGCAAGCAGATACAGCCTTCCGGGATCATTCCGATCACAGCCGCGATCATGGACGTCACACTGGATCGAAACCCTTCGCCCTGAAATACAAATGCCTGAATAAACAAAATAATCCCGATTGGAATGATGCAACGCCGACCCATTTGACCAGCTTGTCCAGAGAACGGATCATCTCCGACTGTTCTGTATTCTGCATCGCTTTTGCTTCCAGTGTCAGCCTGGAAATATAAGAATCCGCCCCCACTTTGTCAAGCCTTGCATGACACTGTCCGGATACAATAAAACTTCCGGACATCAGCTGATCGCCTTTTCGTTTTGTGATCTCATCCGATTCTCCGGTCAGAAGCGACTCATTGACCTGCACTTCTCCTGCACACACTTCGGCATCCGCACACACCTGATTTCCGGCTTCGAAGATTACGATATCATCTATCACAAGATCTTCTGCATTGATCTGGCTCTTCTTTCCATCCCGTATCACCATTGCATGAGGTGCATTGAGCATCGTCAGATTATCCAGTACTTTTTTCGCCCTGGTCTCCTGAATGATCCCGATCAGAGTATTCAATACAATTACAGGTAAAAAGGTCAGATCTCGAAAGGAACCGACCAGGCAAAGCAGAACTGCCAGTACCAGAAAGATCAGGTTAAAATAGGTAAAGACATTTTCCTGAATGATCTCTTTTGTAGTCTTAGACGGCGGATCCACCGGCTGATTGGTCCACCCATGCATCCGATGCTCCTGCACCTGCTGCGCAGTCAGCCCCGTCTGATGATCCGGTCGGTATCTTGTGGTGGGAATCCGCTTCTCCAGTGTGATCTCCATCGTCTGCGTTTCGTCTATGCTTCGTTTTACTCTTCTTTCTCCACGCTTTTTCTGCCGCATTTTTCTCGCTTCCTTCCGTATGTCCAATCCTGATAGGATCTTTGTTTCGTATAATTGCTTACATTTTAACACACTGAATGCGTTTTTCCAGTAGATTCCAGGAAACTTTAGAAAATCTTCAAAAACTCTTCTTCTAAAACAGGAAAATCATACAGATTCCTTGTCTTCTTCCTCCATTTCCCTTATAATAATACAAGTATTTCAAAGAAAAGGATGATAGTGGATTACTATGAAATTAAGAAGCAGACTTGCAATTACATGTGCAAAAGGGACAAGTGCCCTGATCAAAAAATTAAACCGCGGAAGCGGCGTTACCCTCCCCGGATATGTGGCAAGATTGATCGATCCCAATATTTTAAGCGTCATGGCTTCCCAGATCCGGGAGAAGACGATCGTTACCATGGGAACTAACGGGAAAACAACGACCAATGCCATTTTATACAAAGCATTGAAGGCCGAGGGAAAAACCGTGATCATCAACCGTACCGGAGCCAACATGCTCAACGGGATTATTTCGGCATTTGTTCTGGCCACAGACAAGCACGGACAGCTGAATGCGGATTATGCCTGCATTGAGGTCGATGAGATCGCATCTGTGGGAGTTCTCCCTCAGTTAAAACCGGACTGTGCGCTTTTGACAAATATTTCCAGAGATCAGCTGGACCGGTTCGGTGAAGTAGATATTACCTTTGACAAATTGAAAACAGCCGTCACCAGTGTCCCGGATACGACACTGATCATCAACTGCGATGATATTCTTTCCTATTCCCTAGCGGAAACAAGCGGCAATCCGTTTGTGACATACGGGATCAGCGAACAGATTTTTGATGACATCTCCCGCTCTGAGATCCGGGAAAGTATTTTCTGCCGAAAATGCGGAAAGAAACTACAGTATGATTTCTTCCATTATGGACAGCTTGGAATTTATCACTGCCCGAACTGCGGATGGGAGCGCCCGGATCCTGATTTTACAGCCACACAGATCACGCTCAAAGACGAACTCTATGCCTTCGATATGGGAGATCTGCACCTGGATTCTACGGTACGGACGCCTTACAATATTTACAACACTCTTGCTGCCTATACGGCACTGCATACCATGCATGCCCCGATGGCACATTTTAAAGAGATGGCAGAGTCTTTTGACTATGGAAACAACCGGGAAGAAATCCTGATGATCAACGGTGCCAGAGTACAGCTTCACCTGTCCAAAAACCCGATCGGATTCCAGCAGAAGATTTCTCTCGTCTTAAAAGATCCAAAACCAAAGGATATTATCATTCAGATCAATGATACCTACCAAGACGGAGAAGATGTTTCCTGGCTTTGGGATGTCGATTTCCAATATCTTGCAGACAGCAATGCAGCTACCATCACAACGTGCGGAACCCGCAAACATGACATGGGGCTTCGTCTCAAATATGAGGACATCGACTGTACTTCAACTAATGATATGCGCTCCCGTGTTGAAGAGCTGACCGAAAACGGAACGAAAAATCTCTACATCATTGTCAACTACTCCGGGCTTTACCGCACAAACCGAATGCTCAAAGAACTGGCGCAAAATACAAAGGAACAGAAAGGAGAACAGGCATGAAACTGACAATTGGACACTTATATCCCGACCTGTTGAATCTGTACGGAGACCGCGGAAATATCCAGTGTTTCCGAAAACGTCTCAACTGGCGCGGAATCGAGGCAGAAGTCATTCCCGTACTCTCCGGAGATAACATTGACTTTTCCAAATTGGATATCGTACTTCTGGGCGGAGGTTCTGACAGAGAACAAGAGCTCGTCTGCGGATATCTAAAAGAGATCCGCAAGGATTTCAAAGAATATGTAGAGGATAACGGCGTTGTGCTTGCCGTCTGCGGCGGCTATCAGCTGCTCGGCAAATATTACAAGACCGATAAAAAGATGATCGAAGGTCTTGGCATTCTGGATATCACGACCGAATGGGAACCGGAGCGTCTCATCCGCAACATTATCCTGAACAGTCCGCTGTTTGACACTCCTGTTGTAGGATTTGAAAACCATGGAGGCCGCACTTATATCGGAGATCACACTCCATTTGGAAAAGTATTTTTCGGACTGGGAAATACCGGAAAATCCGGTTATGAAGGCGTTATATACAAGAATGTAATCGCAACCTACCTGCACGGACCTCTTCTTCCGAAGAATCCGCAGGTTTGTGACTATCTGTTAGAGCGGGCGCTGAAGCGCAAATACGGTGAAGAAATAACCCTCGCTCCACTTTCCGACGATCTGGAGAAACAAGCAAACCGTTATATTGTAGACCGCTACAGTAATAAAAAATATGTATTAAAAGAGACGATTAAACGTCACACCTGAAAAGGGCAGAAAAAAGTCCCATTGGATCAAACTTTCCAATGGGACTTTTTCATTGCCTGTTTATTTATTTTTTCTGAACATCAGTTTGATTTTTTTCATCAGCTGAATGATCGGAAGATTTACAAGTGCCAGACCATATACGATCAGCAACTGTGTAAAGGTCAGTGTCTGTACTTTGAAGACTTCATCCAGTGCCGGAATCGTCATTACACAAGTGATCAATACCAGACCAAGTAGGAATGCTCCGATCAGATAAATATTGTTCCAGAATCTCTTGGAGAAAATTACCGGATAATCAGACTTACAGTTAAATCCGTGTACCAGCCTTGCTGTACACAATGTTCCAAATGCCATTGTGCTGGCAAGTACTGCGTTTCCGCCTTCTCCCGTCAGACCGATCATAAATCCGATCATTGTCGTGATTCCGATGCAAAGACCTTCTGTTCCGATCTTTGTCAGGAAATCTTTTGTCAGGATTGATTCATTCATCGGTCTCGGTTTTTCATCCATTACCTTTTTCGAATGCGGCTCCAGTCCAAGGGCAATAGCCGGAAGACTGTCTGTCAAAAGATTGATGAACAACAGATGTACCGGTGCAAATGGAACCGGAAGTCCTGCGATAGATGCATATAATACTGCCAGGATTGCTCCGAAGTTACCGGAGAGCAGGAACTGAATGGAATTCTTAATGTTCTGGTAAACATTTCTTCCGTTCTCTACTGCTTTGACGATTGTTGCAAAGTTATCATCTGTCAGTACCATAGAAGCAGCATCCTTTGATACTTCACTTCCTGTGATACCCATAGCAACTCCGATATCTGCCTGTTTGAGCGCCGGTGCATCATTGACACCATCTCCTGTCATGGCTACGATGTTTCCTTTTTCCTGCCATGCACGTACGATACGGATCTTATGCTCCGGTGAAACACGTGCGTAAACAGAAATACCTTCTACAAAGTTTTTCAGTTCCTCATCGGACATGGAATCAATCACTGCACCTTCGCATGCTTCTGATTCATCTTCCAGAATTCCGATTCGTTTTGCAATCGCTGCCGCTGTCACTTTATGGTCACCTGTGATCATGATCGGACGAATACCCGCTCTCTTACATTCCACAACCGCTGCCATAGATTCCTCTCTCGGCGGATCCATCATAGCGATCAGACCAAGGAATGTCAGATTGTTTTCATCTTCCAGAGACAACTCTTCTTCCGCAGATACTGCCTTGTAGGCGAATCCGAGAACACGAAGCCCTTCTCTTGAAAAGCTCTGATTCTGTGCTTCGATTTTTTCAATATCTTCCGGAGTAATGGCACGCACTTCATCTCCACACTGGATGCTTGCTGTACGTCCCATAATGACATCAACCGCACCTTTGACAACCATGATCGGTGTCTCATCAATCGTGTGCTTTGTAGACATCAGTTTTCTGTCACTGTCAAATGGATTTTCGCTCTCACGCGGATATTCTCCACGGATCTTCTGAATATCCAGACCAAGCTTGCTTCCCAGATTGATCAGGCTGTCTCTGTCGGATCTCCGATCTCCACACCATCTACGTTCGTAGAATCATTACACAAAATACTGAAATACATCAGTTTTTCCTGCTCAGAATCTTTCACATCGATCTTATCTGCAGGAATCACTGTTTCATTGACATAATACTGCTCGACTGTCATCTTATTCTGAGTCAGGGTACCTGTTTTATCAGAACAGATAATAGAAACACTTCCCAGACCTTCCACTGCCTGCAGTTTTCGGATAATCGCATGTTCTTTTGCCATCTTCTGTGTACCGAAAGAAAGTACGATTGTTACGATAGAACTAAGTGCCTCCGGAATCGCTGCAACTGCAAGTGCAACTGCAAACAGGAACGCATCTCCGATATTACCACCGCGGAATACATTGATTCCAAATAAAATACCACAGAACACCAGAATGATGATGGAAAGTTTCTGTCCGAACTGATCCAGATTCACCTGCAGTGGCGTTTTCTTTTCAGATGTGGTCTTTAACAGACTTGCGATCTTACCGACCTCAGTCTCCATACCAATACCGGTTACTACAAAGGAACCTCTTCCGTATGTGACAAAGCTTCCGGAATATACCATATTCGTACGGTCTCCAAGCGGAACCTCGCCTTCAATGGCATCTGTCATTTTTTCTACACCAAGACTTTCTCCTGTCAGAGCACTCTCGTCTACTTTCAGACTGGCGCTCTCCAAAAGACGTCCGTCTGCAGGAATATATCTCCCGCATCCAGCATAACGATATCTCCGACTGTTACTTCTGCAGATGGAATCGGAACAACACTTCCGTCACGCAATACTTTTGCCTCCGGTCCGGAGAGCTTTTTCAGACTGGCCAGCGACTGCTCTGCCTTCACGGTCTGTACCGTACCAAGAATCGCATTGATCGTGATTACGATCAGGATAACAATGGCACTCTCCGCATCTCCTAAAAATCCGGAGACGATCGCTGCAGCGATCAAAATGATCACAAGGAAATCTTTGTATTGCTCCAGAAAGATCTGAAGTGTGGTCTTTTTCTTCCCTTCTACCAGTTCGTTTGGTCCGAACTTCTCCTGATGTGCTTTTACTTCCGCAGCTGTCAACGGCTCTTGTTTTCCATTAATATCCTGTTTGACTTCTTCTGCAGAAAACTGATAATAGTTTTTCACATTCATTCCTCCATTTCTTTTATGCAATAAAAAAAGAGACTTTTATTGCAAGTTATGTATGCAACAAAAGTCTCACCATTTAATCACGATACGGATGAACTTTTCCATCGTATTGACGACATCGTGCACGCCATAAGCGCTGGTTACTCCCTTTTATTTAAGAAAACTATAAAGCATTTTCCTTTTGTTGTCAACGATTTTTTCTGCAAACCATACTACATTCCCAGTTTTTCCTTGATTTTCCGCGCTTCCGGCGTATTGGCAACTCCGCCTTCTCCTGTCTCACGCAGAGAGACGTGCATACTCTCTCCGACCTCCTTCATCGCATCGATCACCTGATCCGGCGGAATCCTGCTGGTAATTCCCGCCAGTGCATATCCGCAGATGATAAAGCATTGACAGCTCCGATCACATTTCTCTTTACACAGGGTACTTCCACAAGACCGGCTACCGGATCACACACCAGTCCCAACAGATTTTTCAGCGCCATGGCCGCTCCATGTGAGATCTGCTCTTCATCTCCACCCTGTAAAAACACGAGTGCGCCTGCTGCCATTGCAGATGCCGCTCCAATCTCCGCCTGACATCCACCTGCCGCTCCGGCAATAAATGCACGGGATGCGATCACCTGGCCGATACCGGCCGCGGTATACAATGCATGGATCACCTCATCTTCCGATACCCGTTCTTCTTCATAAAGGGGAACCAGTACAGCCGGCAGCACCCCGCATGCACCTGCTGTCGGTGCTGCCACGATCCGCTTCATACAGGCATTGGATTCTCCCATCTCCAATGCTCTTGCGATCACCTTTGAGACAAATGGACCGCACAGCGGCTCTTTACTCTGACGGTATTCCTCCATCTGCGCCCCCATCTTTCCGACCAGTCCGCTGGCAGAGACCTGTGTCCTGTCATACTGCTCACTCGCTGATTTCATCGCTGTCCACATCTGCTGCATCGACTGCATTGACTCCGTCTCTGTCACAGATCGATCTGCCATATCTTCTAAAAGGACCGCTCTCCAAAACAAAACGTTCTTCTCCCGGCAGGATTTTTGAATCTCCTCTAATGAATGAAATGCCATCCGCTATACCCCCTCTGTCTCAATGTAAGTCACTTTGCTGATACCGTTTAAACGTTCCAGATCCCGAATCGTGTCCGGTTCTACAGGCTGATCCGTTTCAATCACCATAACCGCATAACCGCCCCGCTTGTCCCTGTGAAGCTGAAGTGTGGCAATATTGACTTTCTTTCCATATAATACAGAAGTCACCTCTGCCACTTGTCCCGGGCTATCTTCGTTTCTTATGATCAATGTCGGACAGGCGCCTGTACAGTTTACGGTGATTTCATCCAGTTCATTGAGCATAATTCTCCCGCCGCCAAGAGATGATGCCTGCACCACGATCGTCTTTCCGTCAACTCCTTCTACATCCAAAAGCGCTGTATTTGGATGCGCTTCTTTAATCTGTGTATTGTATATTTCAAACTCCAGTCCTTCCTGTTTCGCAACAGAAAAACTATCCGGAATCCGCATATCATCTGGTTTCATCCCCAAAAGCCCTGCTACCAGAGCACGATCTGTTCCGTGTCCTCTCCCTGTTGCCGCAAAAGAACCGCTCAATCCGATCCTTGCTTTTTTCGGTCGGCTCCCCAGCAGCTTTCTTGTAATATAGCCGATCCTTGCTGCTCCCGCAGTATGGGAACTGGACGGTCCTACCATAACCGGTCCGAGAATATCAAATATATTCATCTTTCGTTCTCCTTCTTCTCTTGTCTATTATTGTAGTATAGCAAGTTTTTGTCAAAATATCCATTCCAATCTGCCAGCATGATACATAATCTTTCGTGCTCTTCCTGCAGCAATTTTCTTCCATGTTCTGTGATCACATAAGACTTTCTTCTTCCTTCTTCTTTTGTCCTGAAAATAATCTGATTTTCCTCAAATTTAGACAGCATTGTATACAGCGTTCCCGGACCAACCTTCACTCTTCCGCCGGAAATTTTTTGCACCTTTTCCATAATGTCCACTCCACAGCATTCTTCGGATAACGCGATCAAAATATAATACATCGGCTCTGTCAGTGTCTGAAACTGCTCTCTTGCCATAGTCCACACCCTTCTTTATTCTTTCAATTTCAGTCGTTCTTCCACAACCTGAATCTGTTCTTTTGTCAGAGGTTCTTCCACTGAAAGACGTAAAATTTTCTGACCATAACAGATGTAGTAAATTCCGGAAATGAAAAATGCCATCCAGATGCTGCCATTTCCTTTAGATATTCTGCAAATGCATCACATTCCAGATATCCAAAACTACGAAACACTCTTTTCTTTGTTCTCATGAGATTTCCTCCTCCCAAAAAGAAATATCGAGTATCGATAATTTATACATTCATTATATTATCGATACTCGATATTGTCAATTTATTTCAGAAACTCATTTGCAAACATCGCCAGTGCATTCTCATCCCGACTGTTTCCGATTCCGTGGGTATCCACAAATTCTTCCGCTCTTCTGGCATCCTCATGCGTAAAACGATATACTTTTCCACCATTCTTTTTCCATGTCTTTTCGATCACATCCTGATACTCCTGTTCCTGATACCATTTGGAGTCTACATGAAGTCCTCCGTTTTTACTGTATGCTTCTTTTTCGTCCTCTGTCAGAGCGTCTGCATCCACATTCTCATTGATCCGATAATATTTTTCACTGATAAAACGAACATTCTGTTTATGCGGTGCTTTTGGAATTTCTCCATCCTTGACAACATACACAGTAAACGGCCGAACCGTTTCTTTTCCTTTGCCATCCGGACCCATGCTGTCCTGAACATGCCAATTCAACACGATATACCCTGAATCCGTAAATTTTTGAAATTCCTCCGGATGAAAATCAAGCAGTTTCAATTTTTCAGAAAGATCTCCTTCTTCCGTATCATTGGCTTTTACTTTTCCTTCTGATATTGCCTGAGTCTTTAACACTTCTTCCGTAATTGCACCCTGCTGTGCCTCTTGAAGAGTAAAATAGCGATCCTGTGCTTCAATCACCGGAAATTCATTATATTTAATCTTAACGCTGCAGGACTCTTCTGTAATATTTCCAATGCTGTCCGTAACCTGATATACGACTTTATGTGTGACCGGGCTGTCTTTTTTATCCAGCTGCAAAAACCACGTATCCAGAAGTTCTTCGGATGACATTCCGTCTTTCCATGTTTTCACCTCTTTATCCGCTTTTCCGTCTTCTGTCAGTCTGCCGGGCGCATATTCAATCTGAACGATCTTAATCTGCGTAGTTAATTCCCCATCTTCCCGATCCGTACTCTGAACATCTTTCAACAGATCCTCCTTTTTTACGGTCTCTCCTTCAAAGTACTCTTTATCCGGTGCTGAAATCTCCGGAGCCCGGTCCCAGATCGCATACAATGCCACTTTTGCCATTTCCCTGCTCTCCCCGGTTTCGGTTCTCTGACTGGCAGCAATCTTTCGAAGTTCTTCATAAGAAATTCTGTTTTCGCGATTTTCCTGAAATGCCGCTTCTTTTGCGCCCACATCCGCACGCTGATCCCAGCCTGCAAATGTATGTCTGTTCCTCTTATAATCTGTATAGCCTTTATTTTTCTGAATCCGGTATCCGTTTTGGAGACAATCCTCATAAGAAACAATTTCCGACTTTTCCTGTCCTTCTTCTGCGTGATTTCCCAGATAACGGATCGATACCCGGTCCTCCCAGATTGCATACAGCGTCAGATCCTGATTTTTCTCAGCAGGAAGATTTTCTCCCGGCTGATACTGTCCCTCTTTCGCCGTCTGATTTTCATTCCATCCCAGAAACGGTACGTCCAGCCATTTTGGAATCTGTTCCGAAACCGCTGCTTTCTCATACCAGTATTTGACAGACGGTTCCGGCATCTGTTCCACCTGTGCTTTCGTGTTTTTATCATACTGCACCGTATATTCACTGCTGATCGTAACTGCTTCTTTTAAAGTACCTGCACGCCGATCCTGATAATCTCCCGGGCGCAGGCAATATCTGCTTTGTGGTGTCAGCAAAAACCGCTCCCACTCCATACTTCCTGTACGGTTTCCATAATTTACCTTTACCACCATTCTGCCATTCTCATATCGGTCCGGTGTAACTCTTGCCGCAGGAACAGACTGAAGCTTTTGCATTACCTCAATGTATTTTTCAGCTGGCAGATATACGTCATTCCCTTCATCTACCAATGCTGAACCACTCATCTGGTAAATTCCATCCTGATAAACACCGGAACCGATCTCTGCCGTATTCGCGGAAAAATTTCCCCCTTCCTGTTTCACGGTTCCATTCTGATTGTAGATTCCTCCGCCCCGGTTTTGTGCACGATTTCCATAAAAACTGCCGTCTTTCAAAAGAATCTCCCCATCCTTTAAATAAATGGCGCCTCCCCGATCTGCCTGATTCTCACAAATCGTTCCGCTATTCCATATAATCGTTCCTCCATTGAGAAAGATACCTCCACCGTTTCCTTTCTGTCCGCACTGTTCCGTATTAGCTTCTCTTGCATTGTTTCTTGCCAGAGTCGTATTATTAACACCGTGCGCCCTTTACTCATCGTTGCAATTCCATGGACGCCATTCTCATAGCTGCATCCATTCACACTTGCTTCTACATTGGAATTGCAAAATCCGGTACTGAACCATCCTGAGTAGAGATCTCCCACATTCGGATGCTGTGAAGTACTTTGCCATCCATGATACCTCTCATTGGACACATTTACCTGAAACGCAGAAGCTGCAACCGAAGTACCCTGACTGAAGCTTTCCCCGATATAACAGTTCTGAAACGTATTTCCCTGAATCCGTGCACTTATCGGTCCGGTATATGGAGCTTCATCACTTCGGATTCCGCCAATCCCGATCCGGCAGTTTTTAAATACATTGTTCTGAATCTCGGCACGGATATTGGCCCTATGTATAGAAAAGTGAACCGCTCCGATATCCGCAATCCCATCAAACACAGAATTTTGCACGCGAAAACTGATTTCTGTCGGCGTGAATGCAGAACTTGCCTCTGTAACAACTCCCACTCCATTGTCGCAATTTTGAAATTTACACTGATCCACTGTTACAGAACCATATTCTCCGTGGATCATCCATCTTGACAGCTGATCTCCATTTTGAAAAACGCAATTTTCAAATGTCACAGAACTTCCCTTATTTGCACAAATGGCACCACAATACAAATTATCCGAATCCGGAACGGAAGTCCCACTTAAATCAAATGTCAATGGATCGCTTCCTTTACTTCCGATCGCAACACTTGATTTTGTAAATGCCAGCCTGTGCCGGTCCGGCATCCTGACCGTTCTCGGACCGCCCTCGGGCAAAATCCGGACATTCTGAAACTTCTCGTTCTGGTCTTTTCCACATATACAAAACTATCCTTCATCGCATGACTCTGTACAATATAAATCGTTTCATTATCCTTTACTGCATGCAAAGCCGCCGAAAGATCCTCATAGTATGTATTTCCAATCCGGCAGGCGCCTTCTGCTTTCTGCTCTTTGGACACGTTGTCCGGCAATGTTTCTTCTTTTTCAACAGGCTCTTCTTTGTCGTCTGCTCTGCTGTTTCGGATTTCTTCCAGGCATGCTTCCACTGAAAAAGACACCTGTGTCTGCAAAAACTCTCCATATCGCTGCAGACTGTCCACCCGGCTTTCTTTTCCATCAATCACATAAGATTGCCCGTTTTCCGGAAGCATTTTTATAAGCGCTTCCGTAAGGCTTTGCTTTTCTTCCTCACTGATCAGTGCTTCCTCCGTCTTTTCCATTCCTCAACCACTTCCAGATACATTTTGGTATCCCACGCAGCCCTTTCTTTTCCAATGTGTTCTTTGATCATCAGATAAGGTAAAATTTCCTGCAGCTGATAAAGCTCTCCCAGAGAAAGTGCCCCCACAAACTGTATACGCTCTTTCATCTGACTCAAATATGTATAAGGCTGCTCCGAAGCGATCAGTATTTCCATGTTACTTTTTTCTTCTTTCTGTATCTTTGTTTCCCATCCGGCATCCGGCTCCTCGGCAGCCCATACCTGCAAACCGCCAAACAACAGGGAAAATACAGTCAAACCTGCTGCCAGATATCTCCGATTCTTTCTTCTTATATTCACACCTCCATTTCTTTTCCTACTGCTGTCAGACAACTGTCGGCGGAGCGCGAATGCCATCATTCTCCTCCATCTGCTCCCTCCTTTCGGGTACAAAAATAAAACAGACGTTTCGTCTATCTCTCCTGTATACTTCTTGCTATAACTGGAATACATTTTACTGATGTGATGAAAACCATCACTTCTGAATCATATAAAACGATGAATCTGTACTTCAGATTCCATGAATTTTTAGAACTCAGAAACCAGATCTGTCTCTAAGTGATATGGATTATAACACCTGTTCTGAAAAAAAGCAAGCAGAATACACAAAATGAGCAGACGAATACTGCCGCCTGCTCATTTCACATATTTGCTTGCTTTAGAGATTATTTTTGTATGATTTGTGATATCGTTTATACAATTCCCTGTGCGGTCATTGCTTCTACAACCTTCTCAAATCCTGCGATATTGGCACCTACTACATAGTTTCCTTTTGCGCCATATTTCTCAGCAGCATCTGCCATATTGTGGCAGATATTTACCATAATCTGCTGTAATTTTCCGTCTACCTCTTCGAATGTCCAGCTTAAACGCTCGCTGTTCTGAGACATCTCCAGAGCAGATGTGGCAACACCACCTGCATTCGCTGCTTTACCAGGTGCAAACAGAACTCCGTTTTCCTGCAGGTATTCTGTAGCTTCCATTGTGGTCGGCATATTTGCACCCTCTGCAACCGCAATACATCCGTTTGCAACCAGTGCTTTTGCGTCTTCCAGATGAAGTTCATTCTGTGTTGCACATGGAAGTGCGATGTCCACTTTTACGCTCCATACGCCTCTTCCTTCATGGTACTCTGCGTTTGGACGATAGTTTTTATATTCTGTAAGTCTTGCACGCTTTACTTCTTTGATCTCTTTGAGTGCTGCCAGATCGATACCTTCCGGATCATATACCCATCCTGTAGAATCGCTGACTGTCACAACTTTTGCTCCGAGCTGCTGTGCCTTCTCTGTCGCATAGATCGCAACATTTCCGGAACCGGAAACTGCAACTGTTTTTCCTGCCAGTTCGATTCCGTTTAATTTCAGCATCTCCTGTGTCAGATAGAGAAGTCCGTATCCTGTTGCCTCTGTACGTGCCAGAGATCCTCCGTAAGTAAGCCCTTTTCCTGTCAGGACCCCTTCAAATACTCCGCGGATTCTCTTATACTGACCGAACATGTATCCGATCTCTCTTGCTCCTGTACCGATATCTCCTGCCGGAACATCTGTATCAGCGCCGATATATTTGCATAACTCTGTCATAAAGCTCTGGCAGAATGCCATGATCTCTCTGTCTGATTTTCCTTTCGGATCAAAATCAGAACCACCTTTCCTCCACCGATCGGAAGTCCTGTCAGAGAGTTCTTGAAAATCTGCTCAAATCCAAGGAATTTGATGATTCCGAGGTTTACAGAAGGATGAAGTCTCAGACCTCCTTTGTAAGGTCCGATCGCACTGTTGAACTGTACACGGTATCCTGTGTTAACATGTACCTGTCCGTTGTCGTCAACCCATGGCACACGGAATTTGAACTGTCTTTCCGGCTCAACAAGTCTTTCCAGAAGTGCATCTTTACGGAACTTCTCCTCATTTGCTTCTACTACTACTCGCAGGGATTCCAGTACTTCTTTGACTGCCTGGTGAAATTCCGGCTCTGCAGGATTTTTCTTTACAACTAAATCAATTACTTCATCAACGTATGACATCATTATTACCTCCTGAAAATAGAAATACCCAAATAGATAAATTGCATCCGGGTTTTACAAGACATCTTGTCCTTTTTCTATATTATAGTGATATTTCCCAATTGTCAAGAATTTCTTGCATCAAATTTCATTGTTTTAACACTTTGTCTCGGTAAAGTTTTTGAAATTTTAGATTTGAAATCCTGCATTTTTCTCCTTTATTGCATAATTTGTATACTCATAATCTCCCCTGCATGAACAACTGCCTCTGCAATCTTTAATTCACATTAAAAATAGAGTGTCTTACGACACTCTATTTATCTGCACATATTAGTTATATTTACGTTTTCTAGCAGCTTCAGATTTTTTCTTACGTCTTACGCTTGGTTTTTCGTAATGTTCTCTTTTACGAATCTCCTGCTGGATTCCAGCTTTTGCGCAATTTCTTTTAAATCTGCGTAAAGCGCTGTCTAACGTCTCGTTTTCTTTTACGATTACATTTGACATAGTCTCACACCTAACCTCCCTCCAGCCTGGTATTGTGCATCATACGACTGTTCGGGTATTTTTATTGCACTACAAAGAATTATAACATATTTTCCGGAAACGTCAACTGATTTTTTTCATTTTTTTAAGAAAGTTGTCCTTCCAGTGCTTCTGCTGCTTTTTTCAGTGCTTCCTGGATTCCTGCCGGGTTCTTTCCACCAGCCTGCGCCATATTCGGGCGACCGCCGCCGCCACCGCCAACAAGACCTGCAATGGCTTTTACAAGGTTACCTGCATGAGCACCCTGTTTCATTGCCGCATCTGTCGCAGTTACCATCAGGCTGACTTTTCCATCATTTCCGGATGCCAGAACAACAACACCTTCTCCGAGTTTTTCTTTGAGCTGATCTCCAAGATCACGAAGCCCGTTCATATCGACTCCATCCACCTCTGCTGCAAGAAGTTTCACACCTTTGATCTCCTGTACCTGATCCATGACATCTCCCATGGCATCCTGTGCCAGTTTGCTCTTCAAGCTTTCCACTTCACTGTGCAGCGCCTTGTTTTCTGCTGTCAGATGCGCAATCTTCTCAGCCAGATTATCTGGTGTCGCTTTCAGTACTTTTGCAGCTTCATTCAGTTTCTTTTCCAGATTGTCATAGTAACGGATCAATCCCTTGGATGTCAGTGCCTCGATTCTTCTCACACCGGCAGCAACTCCCGATTCAGAAAGAATCTTGAACGCCATGATCTCATTTGTATTCTTTACGTGAGTTCCTCCACAGAATTCAATAGAGTAGTCTCCCATATTGACAACTCGTACCACATCTCCGTATTTTTCACCAAACAGGGCCTGTGCTCCTGTTTTTCTTGCCTCTTCGATCGGCATGTTTTCTACTTTTACAGGAAGTCCTGCCACAATCTGCTCATTCACGATTTCTTCCACTTTCTGCAGTTCTTCCGCTGTCATGGCAGAGAAATGAGAAAAGTCGAAGCGAAGTCTGTCTTCGTTCACGCTGGATCCTGCCTGCTCTACGTGTGTTCCAAGAACGGTTCTCAACGCTTTCTGAAGCAGGTGTGTCGCACTGTGGTTTCTTGCAGACAATGCACGTTTTTCAGCATCTACACACAATTCTGCCTGATCCCCTGTTTTGATCATTCCTTTGATGACCACTCCTACATGACCGATCTTTCCACCTAAAAGTTTTACTGTATCTTCTACTTTGAATTCACCTTCTGCTGTACGGATGATTCCTGTGTCTGCCTCCTGTCCGCCGCTTGTTGCATAGAATGGAGTCTCTTCTGCAAATACAGTACCTCTCTGTCCGTCAGAAAGCGCTTCTACGATTTCTGTGTCAGAAGTCAGAACCGTAATCGGAGACTTCCATGCCAGATTCTCATAGCCTACAAATGTACTTGTGATACTTGGATCAATGGATTCGTAAACCGTCACATCCGCTCCCATATAGTTCGTCTCTCCGCGGGCTGCACGGGCAGTCTTTCTCTGAACTTCCATGGATGCGTGGAATCCCTCTTCATCACCTGCATTCCTTTTTCTTCCAGGATCTCTTTTGTCAGATCAATCGGGAATCCATATGTGTCATACAGCTTGAACGCATCTGCGCCAGACAGAGTTGTTGTCTGCTCTGCTTCCATTTTCGCTGTCATTTCCGCAAGAATACCAAGTCCCTGATCGATCGTCTTGTTAAACTGATCTTCCTCTTTTGCAATGACTTTTAAAATAAAGTCTTTCTTTTCTTCCAGTTCCGGATATCCGTCTTTTGATCCTTCGATGACGGTCTGTGCCAGTTCCGGAATAAAGCTTCCCTCGATTCCGAGCAGTCTTCCGTGGCGGCATGCACGTCTTAACAAACGGCGGAGCACATATCCTCTTCCTTCATTGGACGGCATAATTCCATCAGAAATCATAAAGGTCACAGAACGTGTATGGTCTGTGATGACACGGATGGAAATATCAGCCTGTGCATCTTTTCCATACTCTGTATCAGCAAGACGGCAAATGTGATCACGCAGTGCCTTGAGTGTATCCACATCAAAGATCGATCCACATCCTGTACAACAGATGCCAGACGTTCCAGTCCCATTCCGGTATCAATATTTTTCTGCTCCAGTTCGGAATAATGTCCATGTCCGTCATTATCAAACTGTGTAAATACGTTGTTCCAGATTTCCATGTAACGGTCGCATTCACAACCTACCGTACAATCCGGGCTGCCGCATCCGTATTTTTCCCCTCTGTCATAATAGATCTCGGAACAAGGACCGCATGGGCCGGAACCATGCTCCCAGAAATTGTCTGCTTTTCCAAAACGGAAAATACGCTCTGCCGGGATCCCCATTTTCTTATTCCAGATTTCGAATGCCTCTTCATCTTCTTCGTATATGGACGGATACAATCTGTCTGGATCCAGACCTACTACCTCCGTCAAAAATTCCCAGGACCATTCGATTGCTTCATTCTTAAAGTAATCTCCAAACGAGAAGTTTCCAAGCATCTCAAAGAATGTACCATGACGTGCTGTCTTTCCTACATTCTCGATATCTCCTGTACGGATACATTTCTGGCAGGTTGTCACTCTGCGTCTCGGCGGGATCTCCTGTCCTGTAAAATATGGTTTTAACGGAGCCATCCCCGAGTTGATCAGAAGAAGACTCTTATCATTGTGTGGCACCAAAGAAAAACTCTTCATTGCCAGATGTCCCTTGCTTTCAAAGAACTCCAAAAACATTTTTCTTAATTGGTTTACTCCATATGGCTGCATACCTTATCCTCCGGTTTCATTCGCTAATCTCACAAAAAGGGGCTGCCGCAAGACATTCGTTTTGCAGCAGACCCACGTCTAATTTATCATACCACAGCTTATTTTTTTTGTAAATCCTATTCTAGCTCAATTTCTTCCAGCTCTTTCGGCGGAATCGGCGTAGTTGAATTCTTTACATAAGCTGCCAGATCCTTTTTCGCCTTCAATACCGGAATATTCGTTCCTGCTCCTGCAATACATCCTCCGGGACATCCCATCCCCTCAATCAGGCAGCCGTTAAGTCTTCCGGCTTTGGCAAGCGTCAGTGTCTTTTTGCACTCGGCAAGCCCTTCTGCATGCTCAATGCTGACTTCCACATCCGGATAGTATTCATTGATACACTTTTCAATCGCTTCTGCTACTCCGCCTGCACAGGCATATCCTCTTCCGGCACCTGTCGCATCGTGGAAAGAGGACTCTGCTTCATACTGGGAAAGATCAATCTCTTTGGCATCAAACATCGCCTGCAGTTCTTCAAAAGTAACTACAAAATCCACATCACTTCGAACACTTCTTCTGGAAGCCTCCAGCTTTTTCGCCGCACATGGTCCGATAAAGACTACTTTGGCATTCGGATGCTCTTTTTTAATACTTCTCGCTGTTGCCACCATTGGTGTCAGTTCCTGTGAAATCTGATCGATCAGATCCGGGAAGAATTTCTTCGCCAGCATTGCCCAGGAAGGACAGCAGGAAGTCAGAAGGAACGGCAGCTCTCCGGTCACGACTTTTTCTACATAATGATGCGCCTCGCAACTGCACCGATATCTGCTCCCAGCGCCACCTCATGCACGCCTTTGAATCCCAATTCAATCAATGCCGCCTTGATATTTCTTGGATTAATATTCTCTCCAAACTGCCCGACAAATGCCGGTGCAATCTCCGCAATGATCTCGCTTCCCTCTTCCTGTAGTGCTCTTGTGAGCTGGAAAATCTGGGACTTATCCGAAATCGCTCCAAACGGACAACTCACCATACACATTCCGCAGGACACACATTTTTCTGTGTCAATATAGCACGGCCGTATTTGTCAGAAACAATCGCTCCCACACCACAGGCATTTTTACATGGGCGCTCTTTTTTCGCGATCGCATCATACGGACAGACTGCCTTACATTTTCCGCATTTGATGCATTTTTCCTGATCAATATAGGATTTTCCGTTGACCATGGAAATGGCACCCTTCGGACAGACCTCACTGCACGGATGTGCAAGACACCCCTTGCACATATTGCTGACTTCATATTTGTTCTCCTCACAGCTTTCACAGGCAGACGGAATCACCTGCATCAGCGGCGGCTCATAATATTTTTCGGAAATATTACTTTCCTGCACTCCCGCCGTCAGATGTACCGGCTTGTCTTCCGGGCGCAGGGAAAGTCCCATCGCAAGACGAAGTCGCTCCCGAACGATCGCACGGGAACGATACGTACTCTCTCTGTACTTTACCGTATCATCATTGACAATCTCATACGGAATGGCTTCCATATCTTCCAGCAGGGTCTCTGAATTTGCTTCAAATCCAGCTTTGCCACTTCCTTGAACACACGTCTGCGAATTGCTCTCACCTGGGTATCCAGGCCTCTCATATTGGACATTTTGATTTCCTCCTTTGTCTGTGACTTTTTTATTGCTGCAGCAGTCCTTGTGCGTAATACACGGACTGCATTGCATCTTTTCCATAAAAATCTGCACCGATCATATCTGCATATTCCTGATTTAGGACAGCGCCTCCTACCATTACTTTGCACCACGGTGCTTTTTCTCTGAGCTGGCGGATCGTCTCCTCCATACTGACAACAGTCGTGGTCATCAGCGCACTCAATCCCACAAGCCGAATCTGCTGTGCAACAACAGTATCTACAATGGTCTCCGGCGGCACATCTTTTCCAAGATCCACTACCTCAAAACTGTAATTCTCCAGAAGAACTTTTACAATATTCTTGCCAATATCGTGAATATCGCCTTTGACTGTCGCAAGCACGATTTTTTCTTTTTTCTCCTGCACGTCTCCACTGTTCTCCAGCCCTTCTTTTAAAACTGCAAATGCTGTTTTTGCAGCCTCTGCGCTCATCAGAAGCTGAGGCAAAAAGACCGTTCCTTTTTCAAATCCCTTTCCCACGGTATCCAGCGCGGGAATCAAGTGTTCATTGATGATATCCAACGGCTTTTTCTCCTGCATCAGCACATTTGTAATCTGATGTGCTTCCTCTTTTAAGCCTTTTTCAATCGCAGCCTGCAGTGTCATCATCCCCCCTGCTGTCCGCCCTGCGCCGGTTGTAATACTTCCGGGCGCAGAAGCGAACTCTACATTAGCACTTCCGTAGCGTCCAATGTAATTTTCACAGTTCGGATCCAGATTCATCAGTACATGATACGCATAATAGGAACGCATCATATCTTCCGATGCAGGATTGATGATGCCGGCGCTTAATCCCTGGAACATGGCCATCGTATAAAAATTCGCATTGATGATCGGTCTTCCCGGCAGTCCAAATGAAATATTGGAAACACCAAGAACCGTATTCACACCAAGATCATACCGGACTCTGTGCAGTGCTTCCAGAGTAATCTTTGCCCCTTCCGGTTCTGAGCTGACGGTCATGGCAAGTACATCGATCACAAGATCTTTCTTGTCAATGCCATACTTTGCCGCCTCACGGATGATCTTCTCTGCGATTGCCACACGGCCGTCTGCCGTTTCTGGAATCCCGTCTTCATCCAGCGTCAGACCGATCACTACACCGCCGTATTTTTGGATCAGCGGGAATACCGCATCCATGGATTCCTGTTTTCCACTGACTGAATTCACCATCGGTTTTCCGTTGTAGATCCGCATTGCCTGTTCCATCGCCTGAATATCCACGGTATCGATCTGCAGCGGAAGACTGGTCACACTCTGAAGCTCTGTAATGACTTCTTTCATCATCGATACTTCATCAATATCCGGCAATCCTACATTCACATCCAGAATATGCGCTCCATTATCCTGCTGCATGATCCCTTCTTTGAGGATATAATCCAGATCATGATCTTTGAGCGCCTGTTTGAACTTCTTCTTTCCCGTCGGATTGATCCGTTCTCCGATGATCCTGGATCCCGTACCAAGCATCACTGCCTGTCCGTAAGAAGATACGATCGTATGAACTTTTTTCTCCGGTGTTTGATCAAAAGATCCTTACACTGTGCGATCATTGCCCGGATGTGATCCGGTGTCGTACCACAGCATCCGCCGATCACACAGGCTCCTGTTTCTACGATCATTTCCATCGTCTTTGCAAACTGCTCCGGCTCTACATCATAATAAGTCTCACCATCTCGCTGTTTCGGAAGTCCTGCATTTGGCTTGACAATCACCGGAAGAGACGTATATTCCAAAATCTCATGCAGGATCGGCATCATCTGCTCAGGTCCCATCCCGCAGTTGATCCCCAGTGCATCCACGCGCAGTCCTTCCAGAAGTGCAACTACAGAAGGTACATCCGCTCCGGTGAGCAGCTTTCCTCTCTCATCAAAAATAGTCGTCACAAACACCGGAAGGGTTGTATTCTCTTTCGCTGCAAGTACCGCTGCCTTCAATTCATAGGTGTCACTCATCGTCTCGATATGGATCAGATCTGCTCCGGCCTGTTCTCCATAGATCATCACTTCCTTGAAAGCTTCATAAGCGGTCTCAAATTCCAGATCCCCCATGGGCTTTAACAGCTTTCCGGTAGGGCCGATATCCAACGCGGTATACACTTCCCGGTTGTCTCTCACCCCCTGTTTCGCCGCTTCCTTCACATGAGAAACCGCAGAGAAAATAATCTCTTTTAAGGAACAGCTCTCATCGTGAAACTTCAACGCATTTGCTCCGAATGTATTGGTCAGGACAATATCACTTCCGGCTTCAAAATAACTGCGGTGAATCTGACGCACTGCCTCTGCATGCGTCAGATTCCAAGTCTCCGGCAATTCTCCGGGAAGAAGCCCTTTGCCTGAAGCAAGGTTCCCATCCCACCGTCAAAAAATAAAAGTTCTTTTCCCAAGCGTTCTAAAATCATATCGTATCCCTTCTATATTCACAGTCCTTTTTTTCACAAATCTCGCAGCCCTGTATCGGACACCGCTCTTTGATACGGCTCATTCCGATCACTGCTGTCACCGATTTTGTCGGAGTCATCATAAAACTGTCCGTCATGGTCAGTCCGATCGTTTTTGCGCAGTCTAACATCTGCATCAATGGCTTCTGATACTGAATATCAAAATCTCCATATCCCGGACTGAACCTCGGACGCAGATACCAGCCTTCTTTTTCCTGCTGCTTCGCAATTTCTCTCTGACACGCATCACAGTATTCCTCCAGCATGGCCGCTGCGCAGGCCTGAAGCACCACTGCTTTTGCCATGTCTGTCAGAGATGCCCGCGTAATCAGCCGGTCTGCTCCTGTTCCCAGTGTCGCTCCAAAGAGAATCAGCTTCTCACATTGTTTTAAATTTCTGCCCAGACTTCTGCTCTTCATCCGGATATTTCCAATCTGAAAGCACTCCTCGCTCTGATGCTGTAAATCAAAAATACGGCAGATGGATTTTGGACTTACTGCAGATCTCAGACCCTCAAAAGAGTCTTTGATCAAAGCAAGTGTCTGTTCATCTACCGCATTCCTTCCATAGCCCAGATAACGGATAGCTTCTTTTGTCATTCTATCCATTACTCCGTCTCCTAACACTGAATGATTTCTGAAATATTATGCATGATAGCTGCTGCCACTTCCGGTCTGTTCATCGAATAAATGTGGATATTCTTCACTCCGTTTGCCAGCAGGTCAATGATCTGGTCGGTAGCGTATGCAATTCCTGCCTGTTCCATCGCCTTCGGCGAATCCCCGAACCGATCCAGGATTGCCTGAAATCTCCTTGGAAATACGGTTCCGGACAACTCACAGCTTCGTTTCATCTGTCTTGCGCTTGTGATCGGCATGATCCCCGGCAATACCGGAACAGTGATTCCTGCTTCACGAATACGGTACAGGAAATTATAGTGGATATCATTGTCAAAAAACATCTGTGTTGTCAGAAAATCCACACCACTGTCTACCTTTTGTTTCAGATACTTGATATCATCTTCTTTATGCTCATTCTCCACATGCCCTTCCGGATAACACGCAGCTCCGATACAGAAATCTCCATGTCTGCGGATTCTCTTCAACGATTGATAGGCATAATGAAAACGATCCTCGCTCGGAAATACCATATCTTCTGAAATATCACCCCGCAATGCCAGAATGTTCTCAATCCCCTGTTCTTTCAGGCTGGCAATAACGCTGCGCACCTCATCTTTTGTGGAAGAAGCACACGTCAGATGTGCCAGGCTTTCTACGTGCAGATCATGTTTGATATAGGATGCGATCTTTGCTGTGTTTTTGCTGGTACCGCCGCCTGCCCCGTAAGTCACACTGATAAATTCCGGCTTTAAGCCTGCCATTTCTTCTGCTGCCCGAATTACTTTGTCATATCCCGCATCTGTCTTTGGCGGAAAAATCTCAAAGGAAATATGTATCCCGTCTTCTCTGAGTCTGTCAATAATCTTCATGCATTTTTCTCCTGTGTATATTTTGTCTATTCTCCAATAAGCTCTTTGTACAATGTCTCGTACTGTTTTGCAGAATTCTTCCATGAGAAATCCTGTTCCATCGCACGCTCTACAATCTTATTCCAGTCCCGCTTTTTGTCATAATAAATATGCTCTGCATACCGGATCGTGCCAAGCATCTCATGCGCGTTGTAATTGGAAAAGCTGAATCCCGTACCTGTCTTCTCGAACTCATTGTAAGGCTCTACCGTATCCTTGAGCCCGCCTGTCTCCCGCACGATCGGAAGCGTGCCGTAACGCAGACTCATCAGCTGGCTCAATCCACATGGTTCAAACAGAGACGGCATCAGAAATGCATCTGCAGATGCATAGATCTTATGCGACATATCCTCTGAATAGAAAATATTGGCCGATACTTTATTCGAATATTTCCATGCAAAATGGCGGAACATATTCTCATATTTTGCTTCCCCGGTTCCCAGTACTACAATCTGTACTGCATCCTGGCAGAGCTCATCCATCACATAATCAATCAGATCAAATCCCTTCTGATCGGTCAGTCTGGACACAATACCGAGCATCATCACCTTCGGATCCTTGTCCAGTCCAAGCTCCTCCTGCAGAGACAGCTTGTTGGAAACCTTGTTCTTGCGGAATGTATCGGCCGTAAAACGTTTTGCGATCCGTGTATCCTTAAATGGACAGTACTCATCATAATCCAGTCCATTTACAATTCCACAAAGGTCATTGGATCTTGCACTCATCAGACCATCGAGACCTTCTCCAAAAAACGGTGTCTTGATCTCCTGCGCGTATGTCTGACTTACCGTTGTCACTTTATCCGCATAGACGATACCGCCTTTTAACAGATTGGCATCCCGGTATGCTCCAGCTTATCCGGAGCAAAGTAATACTCCGGAAGCCCTGTGATCTGACGTACAGTGCTGGTGTCCCACACGCCCTGGAATTTCAGATTGTGGATCGTCATGACACTCTTGATTCCTCTGTAATATTCACCCAGAAATCTAAAATTGTCCAGATAAACCGGAATCAAGCCTGTCTGCCAGTCGTGACAATGGATCAGCTCCGGACGGAAGTCGATCACCGGCAGGATACTCAGCACAGCCTTTGAGAAAAAGGCGAATTTCTCGATATTCCATCTCGGATCTCCGTCATACGGTGCAAATCCATTAAAATAATACTCGTTATCAATAAAATAAAATGTGATCCCGTCCTGCACATATTTCAGAATTCCTACATAACGGTCTTCTCCCGCCAGATTCATATAAAAATGATCCATATATTCCAGCTGGTCCTTCCATTTCTGGTTCATACAGGAATACTTCGGAAGTACCACCCGCACATCGTATTTCTTTTTGTCAAAATATTTTGGAAGTGAACCGACAACATCTGCCAGTCCTCCTGTTTTGATAAATGGCACACATTCTGAAGCTGCAAATAAAATGTTCTTCATAGCTTTCCCTCCCATTTCCCTCCGTTTTACTAAGCCAGTATTTTTCTACATTATACTCCATTTCCCGAAGATTGCAAAGGTTTCTGTGTGGTTTATCTGTGTTTGTATTCCAACTGGATCGTATCTGCGATCAATGCCACGAATTCTGAGTTGGTCGGTTTCCCCTTTCCGGTACTGACCGTATAACCGAACAGCTCATCCAGTGTATCCAGTTTTCCACGATTCCATGCTACCTCGATCGCATGACGGATTGCCCGCTCCACACGGCTGGATGTCGTCTGATACCGTTTTGCTACGGTTGGATACAACACCTTTGTGATCGCATTTAACACATCCATATCCTGCACTGCCATGATGATCGAATCCCGCAGATAATGATACCCCTTAATATGTGCCGGAATTCCGATCTCATGGAGCAGGTTTGTCACTCTGTTCTCCAAATCCCCTTCTCTGATGTATGGAACCTGTGATGACAGTTCATCATTCCTCTTTTCGCAGCTTCTCACTGGTCTTCTGACTGTTTTTATCCGATTTAACAGCATTTCGTTGTTAAACGGCTTCATGATATAGTAATTTGCGCCTCGATTGAATGCATCTTCTGTAATCCGCTCCTGGCCGACTGCTGTCACTACGATAAAGTCCGGACGCTTCTGTACATTTTTATCCTGATTGATCTTCTCCATCACAGTCAGACCATCCATTTTCGGCATGATCAGGTCCAATAATACGACATCCGGCTGCTTATTTCGGATGATCTGACACATTTCTTCCCCATTTTTTGCTTTTCCTACAACATGAAGTTCTTTGTCCATGTTGATGATTTCCTCCAGAAGATCCAAAATCCGCTCATTATCGTCAGCAATCGCCACGTTTACCTGTTCCATAGTTCCTCTCCCTCTGTTCACTGCCTGAACTTTTAAACGCCACGCTTTTCATTATATCTGCCCTATCTGCCAAAATGCAAGAAAATCAGGGAGACCTTATTCGACAAAACTAGGCAGAAAGATTCGACAACATATTCTCAATAAAAATACCGTAGCCTTTTGCCGAATCCTGTACAAACACATGCGTAACCGCTCCGATCAGCTTTCCGTTCTGTAAAATCGGGCTTCCGCTCATCCCCTGTATGATGCCGCCGGTCGCATCAAGCAGTCTCTGATCTGTGATCTCGATCACCAGCCCTTTGTTGATTTCCTGTCCGGAATCGTCGATATCTGTCACCAAAATGTCGTAATTTTCTACTTCTCCGTTAACATAACAGCGAATCACAGCTTTTCCTTTTTGTATTTCTCCCCGCTCTGCCACCGGAACCATCTCCTGCTGCAAAAACAGTTTTTCTGCGGATTCAATCGTCCCGTAAATCCCCGCCTCCGTATTTTTATCTATGGTTCCAAGACGATTATAATGACTGTACACGATCATTCCTTCCATACTCCCCGGAATTCCGTTCTGTCCCTTTTGAATCGAATGAATACTGGTCTTATAAAGAGTCCCCTGCCGAATCGACAAAAGCGCGCTTGTATCCATATCATGAATCCCATGCCCCAGCGCTCCAAAAGCTCCGTCTCTGGTCATAAAGGTAATCGTCCCAAGTCCCTGCACATTGTCTCTCACCCAGATTCCCAGCTTATATTCGTCTGGTTTCGTTTCTACGGGTTTGACCGCAACTGTCAGCTCCTGCTGCCCTCTTCGCAGTGTCAGCGCCACCTGATCTTCGTCCAGATTGGATAATTTCTGGAACAGTTCTTTTTTATTTTCAATCTTTTCATCATTCCATGCCACAATGTAATCTCCCGGCCGCACCAGATTCTCTGCAGCTGATACTGTTTTCCGTCTGCGCCGGTGATCTGGTCTGTACCAAGTACCATAACACCATCCGTCTCCATGTAAATCCCGACCGGCATGCCGCCTGGTATGACGCCTTCCTCCATGACTGCCTGGGTACTGGCTTCTCTGACCTTTTGTGTCTCCTTTTTGGGAGACATCGCACAGCCGGAGAGACACACAAGGAACATAAGAACAGCTGCCAGTTGCCTATACTTTCTTTTCATCTTTGTCACATCCTCTCTGCCAAACGTAAAAAACGGACACCAAAAGGTATCCGTTTTAGTATGTGACATTTTTTTATTTTCACACTGGAATTCTATACTCTCTTTGCCATTTCTTTCATTTCTTTTGCACTGTCCAGAATATTTTTCGTTACCTGGCGCCGCCAAGCAGACGCGCCAGCTCGCCCACAGAAGCATCCTCATCCAACGGAAAAATGCCTGTTTTTGTCGTTGTCTGATCCGTCTGCTTTTGAATCAGATAGTGAGCATCGGCAGCTGCCGCAATCTGCGGAAGATGGGTGATACAGATCACCTGACGCTTCTGTCCGATGATATGCAGTTTTTCCGCCACCTTTCCAGCTGTGATTCCACTGATGCCGGAGTCGATCTCATCAAAAATCAGTGTTGGCGTGTCTTCTTTATCTGCCAGCACAGTCTTGATTGCCAGAAGGATTCTTGAGAGTTCACCTCCTGAAACCGTAGTTCCAAGCGGCTTTGGCGGCTCTCCCGGATTTACAGAAATAAAAAATTCCGCGTCATCCATTCCCAGAGCAGACATTTTTGCCTCTTGTAAGAAACGCATTTCCAGCTGTACATCCAGAAAATTAAGATCCTCAAGCCCTGCTTTGATCTCTTTTGTAAAGGAAATAGCTGCTTTTTTTCGAATCTTACTCAACTTTTCGGCACAGCTTTGCATTTCCTTTTGCGCCGCTTCGGTTTGAGACCGCAGATTTTCAATATAAGTCTCATAATGCTCCAGTTCATTTAGTCTCTGCCGTTTTTCCTCTGCGTATTCCAGAATTTCATTGACTGTATTCCCATATTTTGCCTTTAATCGATTAATCTCATTGAGGCGGTTCTCTGTCTCATAAAACTCTTCTTCTGAAAATTCAAAGCTTTTGGCATACTCCAAGAGTTCCCGGTTAAAATCATTGAGCAGACTGTCAATCTCCACCAGCTGTCCATACAGTGCATTTCCTTTTTCATCGAAATTTTCCACTTCCTGAAGGGAACGGATTGCACGGCTTAAGAGGTCGCTGGCGTTGTTTCGGTCATCTTCACTGGTGTACTGGTATGTCTGGGCCACCGCACTGGTCAGGTCTTTACTCTGCGTCATCCTCTGATAGATACTTTCCAGATCTTCGTCTTCCCCCATGCGTAAATGCGCTCTTTCAATCTCATGCAGTTCATACTCCGTCAGATCAATCTCTTTGCGCCGCTCCTTCTCTTCCATTCCAGATGCTTCCAGCCTGCGACTGTACTCCTGATATGCCCGGTAAGCCAGGGCCATCTTCTGTTTTGGCTTTTCCACCTGCTCTTTGGCATATACATCCAGAAACGTCAGGTGATTGCGCTTATTTAACAAACGCTGATGTTCATGCTGCTCGTGAATATCAATCAGGAGACTTGCCACATCCCGCAGTACTCCCATCGTCACCGTCTCTCCATTGATCTTGCTGACACTTCTGCCTTCCATCAATTTCCGGCTTAAGATCAGCATCCCGTCTTCCGGAAAGATATCCATTTCTTCCAGCTGACGGATCAACTCCTGATTTTCAATTGAAAACATCAGTTCCACAAGTCCGAACCTGGCGCCCTTTCGGAGCATATCCGCATTGTATCTTCGCCGAGTGCCAGATTCACGGAACCTAAGATAATGGATTTACCGGCTCCTGTCTCTCCTGTGAGAATATTGAGTCCCGGTCCAAAATCCACCTCCACCTCATCGATCAGCGCCAGATTTTTTACATGTAAATTTTGAAGCATATTTTTTTCCTATATCCCTTTTGACACAATCTTTCGAATCTTATCCATCACATGTTCCGTATCCTGTACGCTTCTGATCGCGCACATGATCGTATCATCTGCGATACACCCTACTACTTCTTTCCATTTCATGGCATCTACTGCGGCCGCTACCGCCATTGCCATTCCGGAAACGGTCTTGATCACCAGAATATTCTGCGCCATATCCATGGAAATATATCCGTCTCTGAGCACACGGATATATTTTTCATTCATCTCATCCTTTTCGGGTGCCAGTACCACATATTTCTGTCTGGAGCCGTCCACTGCCACTTTTGTAAGCCGCAGATCGCGGATATCTCTGGATACGGTAGCCTGAGTCACCTTAAATCCCTCTCTGTTCAAATATTCTGCCAGTTCTTCCTGTGTTTCAATGTCATGTTGTGCGATCAGTTCAATAATTTTTGCATGACGGCTTACTTTCATTGTATTAGTTTCCTTTCATCTTTTTTCTCATTGTCTTCATAAAGCTCTCTTCACTAAGTTTTGCAAGTCTTGTCACATGATCTGATCTTTTGATCGTGACACGGTCTCCGGTACCAAGGCGGAGCATATCTGCCCCGTCAAACGTCACCAGTGCCTGCTCGTCTTTTCCATATCGTCCCTGGCTGATCACAATCTCGATCGTATCTTCCGCCGAAAGCACGATACTGCTGGTATTCAGCGCATGAGAACAGATCGGCGTAATCACAAACATACTGCTGTCGGTTCTACAACCGGTCCGCCTGCTGACAGATTATAGCCTGTCGTTCCTGTCGGAGTGGAGATGATCACACCGTCAGCCATATAGCTATTGAGCAACGTTCCGTTTACATAAACATCAAAGTGAACGATCCGAAGACTTCCATCTCTGGTGATCACGATGTCGTTGACTGCTACATTCTGATAACTGCTGTTGCCGGAAACCTCACCGGAAAGCATCATCCGCTCCTCAAATCCCACTTGATTTTTAAACAATCGCTCCAGCGCATATGAAAAATCCGACCGTTCCACTTCTGCCAGAAATCCAAGCGTCCCCAGATTGATCCCGATCAGCGGAAATTCATATTCTGCAAGCTCTCTTGCCGCACGGATCAGTGTTCCGTCACCGCCCAGCACGATCCCGCAGTCCACATTTTCCGGCACAGTTCCGGGAAAAATAAATCCCTGCTCATCTTCTTTTGCCAGAATACACTCTCTGCCATGCTGTTCTATATATTTCTGAATCTCCTTTGTAATCCCATAATCCGGATCTTTCATCAGATTTGTAATAATATAAAAACGCTCCATACCACACCTCTTATTTTGCAAGTGTCTCAAATGCCCTATCCACAACCAGACTCAAATCTTCCAAGAGTGCATCCTCCACCGGATGCGGCCATTTTTTCAGATGAATCAGATATTCAATATTTCCCTCCGGCCCTTTGATCGGTGAAAAATCAATATTCAAAATCTTAAATCCGATGGACTGCGCATACAGCGCTACTTTCTCAATCACTTCATGGTGGGTACTCTTCTCGCGGACTACCCCTTTTTTGCCGACTTTTTCTCTGCCCGCCTCAAACTGCGGCTTGATGAGCGCCACGATCTCACCGTCTTCCTTCAGGTAATTCCGGATCGGCTCCAGCACTTTTGTCAGCGAAATAAAGGAAACATCAATGGAAGAAAAATCAATCGGTTCTCCCAGATCTTCGGGCACTACATAACGGATATTGGTCTTCTCCATACACACAACCCGCTCATCCTGTCTGAGTTTCCAGTCCAGCTGTCCTCTTCCCACATCAATCGCAAATACCTTTCTGGCACCGTTTTGAAGCATACAATCCGTAAATCCGCCGGTGGACGAACCCACATCTGTACAGACTTTTCCATCCACACTGACGTCAAAGTTGGCGATCGCCTTTTCCAGCTTCAATCCGCCCCTGCTCACATAAGGAAGCACATGACCGCGCACTTCAATCTGTACCGTATCCGGAAATGTCGTTCCAGCTTTGTCCTCCCTTTGTCCTTCTACAAACACATTTCCTGCCATAATGACAGCTTTTGCCTTTTCTCTGGACTCTGCCAGATTTCTTTTTACAAGCAATACATCTAATCGTTCTTTCATGTCAATCTTTTCCTATCGTCACATAATCTGCAATAATCTGTTTTACAATCGTCTCCGCATCCAGTCCGACTTCCCTGCGCAGCAAGTCTACATTGCCGTGTTCTACATAGTCATCCGGAATTCCGATGCATCTGACACCTACATCCAGCTTTGCTCTCGATACATAGTGAAGTACCTGTTCTCCAAATCCGCCGGACAATACATTTTCTTCAATCGTCACAAAAAGTCTGTGATCCTTTGTCAGAGCTTCCAGCATCTCTGTATCCAGAGGCTTTACAAATCTGGCATTGATCAGTGAGCAATGATATCCGATCTCTTTCAGTCTGTCACGCACCTGAACTGCCAGCTCTGCCATGTGCCCTACAAAGATCACCGCAATATCCTCCTCTTCATAAAGGATCTCACTTTTTCCATAGACGATCGGAGTACGAAACGCCGACAATCCCTCGTAAGCGGCGCCTCTTGGATAACGCAGTGCCACCGGATACTGGAAATCCGCACAGAACCGCACCATATCCGCCATCTCCCATCTGTTTTTCGGTGAAAGGATCGTCATATTCGGGATCATATTCAGAAATGACAGATCGAAAAGTCCCTGATGTGTCTCTCCATCACTGCCCACCAGCCGGCTCTGTCCACTGCGATCATCACCGGCAGATTCTGCAGGCACACATCATGAATCGTCTGGTCAAACGCCCGCTGTAAAAACGAGGAATACACCGCAACAACCGGCTTTAATCCCCCTGCTGCCAGTCCTGCCGCAAAGGTCAGCGCATGCTCTTCTGCAATCCCGACATCAAAGAATCGGTCCGGAAACATCCTTGCAAATCTGGCAAGTCCGGTTCCATCCGCCATGGCTGCTGTAATTCCGACTACTGCATCATTTTGCTTTGCAATATCACAGAATACTTTGGAAAAAATATCGGTATAGCTGTCCTTAGAGCTCTTCTCTTTTGCCTCCCCGGTCTCAATGTCAAACGGAACGATCCCGTGAAATCTGGATGGATTCTCCTCCGCGGGAACGTATCCCTTTCCTTTCTTGGTGAGTACATGAACCAGAACTGCATGATCTACCCGTTTTGCCTCCTGAAATGTCTTATACAGCTTTCGGATATCATGCCCGTCCACCGGTCCCAGGTAGGTGATTCCCATATCTTCAAAAAACATACCCGGAACAAATAATTGCTTGAGTCCGCTTTTCGTCTTTTTCATCTGGTACAGGATCTTCTCACCCTGTACCGGAATCTTCATCAAGGTATCCTCAACACCCTTTTTCAGTCCCGTATATGCCTCTGCCGTGCGCAGTCCGTTCAAATATCTGGACATCCCGCCCACATTTTCAGAAATTGACATATTGTTGTCATTTAATACAATGATAAAATTGCTTTTTAAACGGGACGCATTGTTCAGTGCCTCATATGCCATCCCTCCGGTCATGGCTCCATCTCCGATGATAGAGATCACGCTGTGTTCTTCTCCCTTGATATCTCTCGCCGCCACGTACCCGAGGCCTGCGGAAATAGAGGTGGAGCTGTGTCCGGTATCAAATGCGTCACATTCACTTTCCTTTCGCTTTGGAAATCCGCTCATGCCGCCATATTTTCTCAGATCGTCAAATCCGGCGCGCGTCCTGTCAGGATCTTGTGTGTGTAGGACTGATGTCCCACATCCCAGATCATCTTATCCTGCGGCAGTTCAAACGCCAGATGCAGCGCCATCGTCAGCTCCACCACACCGAGATTCGATGCCAGATGCCCGCCTGTGACACTGATTTTCTCCACAAGAAACTGACGGATTTCTTCTGCCAGCTTTTCCAGCTCCTCCGGCTTTAACTGTTTGATATCATTTTCTTTTTGAATCTTTTCTAATAGCATAAGGTATGCCCCCTTATTTTTCCCTGTATATCAATGACTCCAGCAAAATCTCCAGATAATCATCTTTTGGATTCAGTGCTCTTACGTCTGAGATGGCTTTTCTGGACAAATGCTCCACCTCCTGTTTAGCTGCATCCAGCCCTTTCCACACAACATACGTCATTTTTTCATTTTTCTCATCGCTGTGCACCGGTTTTCCGAGCACTTCAGTAGTACTGATCACATCCAGAATATCATCCTGGATCTGAAAAGCCATTCCCACTTTTGCTGCAATCTCTTCCACTACCTGTACACTCTCATCGTCCGCTCCTGCCAGAACTGCTCCGATCATCATGGAAGCCTCGATCAGAGCTCCTGTTTTTAAACGGTAGATAAACTCCAGTTTCTCTCCGTCAATTTTCTTACCGGAAGATTTCACGTCCACCACCTGACCGCCGATCATTCCGTAGATCCCTGCTTTTTGTCCAAGGATACGAATTGCTTTTCCGATCAAAAGACTCTTTTCCGGCGCCGTCTCAAATGCCGATGCTGCTGTCTCAAATGCATAATTGAGAAGCGCATCCCCTGTCAGGATCCCCATATCTTCCCCATATACCACATGGGTCGTCTTTCGCCCCCTGCGATACTCATCATTATCCATGGCAGGCAGATCATCATGAACAAGGGAATAGGTATGGATCATCTCAATGGCAGCCATAAACGGCTCGATCACACTGTCCGCTCCGCCAAACAGCCGGTATGTCTCCTGCATCAGCATTGGGCGCAGACGCTTTCCCCCTGCCAGCATGCTATAGCGCATGGCATCCATGATCACTTCCTGATACCCCTGCACCCTGCAGATATGCTTTTAAAATCCGTTCGATCTGTGCTGTTTTTTCTTTTTGTATCTCCTTAAAACTCATGAACTTCTCCATTCTCGTCCAGAACCTGAACTTTCTTTTCTACTGCGTCAATAGTCTCATTACACTGCTTTAACAGCTGCATTCCCTCATTATATAATGCAAAAGACTCTTCCAGAGTAATGTCTGACTTTTCCATGTCTGCTGTTACTTCTTCCAGTCTTGCAAACAATTTCTCCAGACCGGGCGTATTCTGTCCCTGATTTTCCATGTCTGCCTCCTTTATGCGTGATATTGGATTTCTTCTGTCATTCCTTTTACCTGCGCTTCGATCATTCCGTCCGATACATAAATACGGATCGCATCTCCTTCTTTTACCTCTGCAATCTGCCGCACCGGGCGGCCTTTCTTATCTTCTACATAAGCATATCCCTGGTTCAGCTTTTCCAGCGGGGATAATCCCTTCATCTTTTCCACATAAAGAGCAAACTGGTGTCTCTTTTGCTGAAGGATTTCTTCCATCCGGCTGCGCAGCTGCAACTCCAGATCTGAGGCATACTGCCTGTTCTCAAGGAGCTTCTGCCTTGGGTGAAACAGCCGCAGTTTCAGTGCCGCCTGTTTCAAATACTGACGGTTCTGTTCCGCCTTTTTCAAAACCGCACTGCTCAAACGCATCTGATATTCCTTCATCAGATTCTCTGCAGCCTGATATTCGTACACCGCAAGCTCTGCAGCCGCCGAAGGAGTCGGAGCCCGAAGATCCGCCACATAATCCGCGATCGTCGTATCCGTCTCATGCCCTACTGCGGAAATCACAGGCACCCGGCTCTCAAAAATCACACGCGCAACGATCTCTTCATTGAATGCCCACAGATCCTCGATTGATCCGCCTCCGCGTCCCACGATCATAACGTCCACATCTTGTTCTTCCAGCATCCGGATTCCCTGCACGATACTTTCCGCTGCGCCTTCCCCCTGCACCTTGGCAGGACAGAGGATCAGCTGTACATACGGATTTCTTCTGGCGGCAATATTGATGATATCCCGCACCGCAGCTCCCGAAGATGCAGTCACGATCCCGACTTTTTTTACAAACTGCGGAATCGGTCGCTTGTACTCCTGTGCGAACATCCCCATCTCTTCCAGCTCTTTTTTTAACGCTTCAAACTTTAAGTACAGCTCTCCTGCTCCGTCCAGAATGATCTCTCTGGCATACATCTGGTATCTGCCATCCCTCTCATAGACACTGACCGAGCCGAGAACAACCACCTGCTGTCCTTCCTGCATACGAAAAGAAAGCCCTGACCGTGAGCCTGCGAACATCACGCAGGCTATCGTGCCGGACTCATCTTTTAATGAAAAATATATATGCCCTGATGGATGATATTTACAGTTGGACACTTCCCCTTTGACGTACAGCCGGTTCAGCATAAAATCCTGTGTAAACATATTCTTGATATAGGCATTGACCTGTTTTACTGTGTAGACATTCTTCAGCATCTGTCCGCCCCGCCATCTTTAATCTGCAATCTTGGCAAGTACTCCGTTTACGAATGCAGGACCTTCTTCCCCGCTGAATTTCTTCGCAAGTTCCACTGCCTCATTGATTGCAACTTTTACAGGAACATCATCATCCCACTTGATCTCATAAACCGCAAGTCTGAGGATCGCCAGATCGACCTTGTTCATTCTGGAGGTTTTCCATCCTGTTGCTTTTTCATTCAAAATCGCATCGATCTCTTCCAGCTTTTCAACCACTGCTTCCAGCTTTTTCTGTATGTACTCTTTATCCTTCTCTTTTGCGCTTGTCAGCTCTTCAAAGTACAATTCCAGATGCTTTGGCATCTCTTCTAATGTATTAAATTCAATCTGGAACAACATCTTAAAAATGTGCTCCCGAAGTTCTGTTCTTACCATATCGGCTCCTTCCGTCCCTTATGCTTCTTTCGTCCATATTTCTTTTTGCAGGGCTTTTGCTTTTTCTAAAACAGAAAAAGGATGTCCTGCGACATCCTTTATTATACTACAGCTGTCCTGTCTTTTGCAATGAATTTCTATTTTGCAGACTCCTGACTCTCCATCTCCACGCCTGCCACTTTCACATTGACATCCGCAACTTCCAGTCCTGTCATATTCTCCACAGCGCTCTTTACTTTTTCCTGTACCTTGGCAGATACATCCATGATGCTGTAATTATACTTCATATTCAACGCCAACGATACCGTCACAACGCCTTCCAGCACGTCTACTTTCACACCTTTGGAAAGATTCTTCATTCCCAGTCTGCTGATCAGCTCGTTGGTGATATTGCCTGCCATAGATGCCACACCTTCTACCTCTGTAGCGGCAAGTGCTGCGATAATCGCAACCACTTCATCTGCTATTTTTACTTCTCCCATGCTGGAGTCATCCTGTATTGTATAAATATTTCTTTCGTCCTTTGCCATGATAAGACCCTCCTGTTTGTGTCTACTGTTTGCGCTAATCTTCTTTTCATATTATATCAGACATGCCCTGCATTGACAAGGGTCATGAGCGCCCGAATTCTGACAGGATCAGCCTTCGTTCCGCTCCTGTGTCATCCGGATGCTCCACTCATGTGTAAAGAGAAGCAGCGGTCTGTCTTTGAGATCCTTGATCTTCTTCATGTCCGAAGTTCCGACCAGACGGTTCATATCGATCTCTTCATTTTCAATCCAGCGGATGTACTCATACGGCAGATTTTCCAGACGGATCTCCACCTTGTATTCATTTTCCAGGCGGTATTTGAGCACATCAAACTGAAGGACACCGACTACTCCCACTATAATCTCCTCCATACCTGTATTATATTCCTGGAAGATCTGGATTGCACCCTCCTGCGCGATCTGGTTGATTCCCTTGACGAACTGTTTTCTCTTCATCGTATCCACCTGACGCACTCTGGCAAAATGCTCCGGCGCAAAGGTCGGGATTCCTTCATATACAAACCGCTCCTTTGAAGTTGTCAGCGTGTCACCAATCGAAAAGATGCCCGGATCAAATACTCCGATGATATCTCCGCCATAGGCTTTGTCAATCATTTTTCTCTCACTTGCCATCATCTGCTGCGGCTGGGAAAGGCGTACTTCTCTGCCCCCCTGGATATGATACACATTCATCCCGGCCTCAAACTCACCGGAACAGATCCGCATAAACGCGATTCTGTCACGGTGTGCTTTATTCATATTGGCCTGGATTTTAAATACAAATGCTGAAAAATCTTTTTCCTTCATCGGGTCGATCGGTCCTGATCTGACATTCTCGGAAGAGGAGACGATGTCATGGCAAGGAAATGCTGCAAAAATGTCTCCACTCCAAAGTTGGTCAGTGCAGAACCGAAAAATACCGGAGAAAGTTCTCCTTTGCTCACCAGCTCCTGATCAAACTCGGCAGCCGCCCCGTCTAAAAGCTCAATCTCTTCTTCCAGTGTCACTTTTGCTTCTGTGCCGATCAGCCAGTCGATCTCCGGGTTGTTGATATCTACCTTTTTGACTTCTCCCACAGAAGTTCCTTTTTTCGTATCCGAGAACAGCTCAACCTCCTGTTTCTGACGGTCGAACACTCCTTTGAATTCTTTTCCTGAGCCGATCGGCCAGTTCACCGGGCAGGTTGCAATCCCCAGCTCTTTTTCGATCTCGTCAAGAAGATCGAATGTATCCTTGGCTTCCCGGTCCATTTTGTTGATAAATGTAAAAATCGGAATATGGCGCATCACACAGACTTTAAATAATTTTCTCGTCTGGGCCTCCACACCCTTGGAGGCATCAATGACCATCACCGCAGAGTCTGCAGCCATCAGTGTACGGTAGGTATCCTCCGAGAAATCCTGATGTCCCGGTGTATCCAGAATATTGATGCAATATCCGCCGTAATTAAACTGCAGCACAGACGATGTAACTGAGATACCTCTCTCCTTTTCAATCTCCATCCAGTCGGAAACCGCATGCTTTGCGGTCGCCTTTCCCTTTACGGAACCTGCCTGATTGATTGCTCCTCCATATAAAAGAAACTTCTCCGTCAATGTCGTCTTACCGGCATCCGGATGGGATATAATGGCAAATGTCCTTCGTTTTTCTATCTCCTTTGTAATATCTGACATCTTACTTCTTCTCCTGTTCTATAAAACTTCACATGTCCTTTTAGTGTATCACAAGCATTTCTCTGCCGCAATCCAAATTTCTTTATTTTTCGGCTTCTGCAGTCTCATGGATCGGTGTGATGACAATCTTTTCCGGAGCAATGTTTGTTTTTCTGGTCACGATATCCTCGATCTGGGCACGATTTGCATCTGTTAATTCCGCTGCATTCACCACAATATCCGCAGAATCAGCAGTCAGACTGACAACGGATTCAGAAAAGCCTTTCGATGCCATCAATGTCTCCACCGCCACTTCCTGCTCTGAGAGCTGTGTCATCTGCAGCATCTGTGCGATCGCATCCTTCTTTTCTTCTTCACTGATATTCGCGTTGTCAATGATCGCCTGGAGCGTTTCTTTGTTCTGGGAACGCATCTGTTCTCTGGCAACTTTTGCCTGCGCTACGGTATTTTCCGCCTCACCGCTGGTCAAAACAGCCTCCCCCGGTGTCCCCTCTACTTCGGAATCATTGCTTGCAATCTCTCCGTCTGTCTCCAGATCTTCTGCCGAGATATCCAAAAGTTCCTGATTGGCGGTTCCGGCACTCGCCTCTTTTGCCCCATCTTCTTTTGCTCCGAACAGGCGTCCTGAATAGTTCAGATATCCTGCGATCGCGATCATCACCGCCAGCGCTGTAATAATGATCTGGTTTTTCTTAAATAATCGTTTCAAAATCATATCCTCCTCTTTTTCCTTCTGTTTTATGCATTTGTCCGTTTCATTATTTTAATCTTATGCGCCTCCACTCCGAATAATGCCTGCACTGCCTCTGTCAGATTTTTTACCACGACCGGATCATCTCCTCCATCAGCTGCAATCACCATTCCCTCAATCTCCGGCACCATTTCCTTACTCACATAAGGTGTCTGTGTCCCATCGGATTTCTGCTCATAAATACTGGTATGACTCAGCGAACGATCTTCTGAAACCCTGCTCCCTCCTTTACTGTCTTCCTCTGTGATTTCATTTTCTTCCCTCTGGCTGTCCTTTTCCACCACTTTCTCTTCCGAAGATTTCAAGGTGATCATCACCTTTACTTTCCCGACTCCCTCCACGCATTCCAGGGTATCTTCCACCCTTTTTTCCAACAATCTTTCATACTGTTGTTCTGTCGCCTCTCCCCCTTCTGTTTCCGTTTCTTCCTGTCCCGCCCCTGTCCCGATTTCCGGATCTTTCTGATCCGAACCGGGGAAACGACCACCACCAGCAGGATTCCTGCCAAAAGCAGGATCAAAAGCTGCTGTTTTGCCGGCAGTTTTCCTTTTTTTCCAAATCCGGAAATCCACTGCTTCCATTTATTCTCCAATCTGAATCTCCTCCACTTCGATCTGCTCTTTTTCTTCCGTCTCCAGGGTCATCTCTCCCTTTCCTTCTTCCTGCTTCTCCCGGATTTCTTCCAAAAAAGAAGCGCTCTCCTGTTCCATGTTCTGTTCCTGTACCCGACTTCTAAAACTGTCCTCCATATCGGTCAGCCTTAACAGTGGAGTCATCAGAAGAATGATCAGTACCAGTCCGGAAAAGAACCGGATATATTTTTGGTACGATTCCTGTGGAAGTGCCTGCAAAATGGCGCTGACAAGAATCAGATAGACCGCCAGATCCTGAAGCCACTGATAGAGTTCTTTCAAGGTCTTCTCCCTCCTTTTACGTGGCAGAAGCCGCGACCACAGCGATGGTCAGCAAAAACAAAATCCCTGTAGTCGCCATTACTTTCACAAGCATTTCATACCCCTCACTGACCCCTCCGATACATGCTGTAATTCGTTTGTCCGATATCGCTGTGTCACCGCCGCCACTGTTTTATACAAAAACGCCAGAAGAAGAAGCTTCACGATCGGGATAATGCAGATACCCGCTGCGATCACCGCGCCTGCCATTCCAATCCCGTTTTTTATCAGAACTGCCGTTCCAAGTACGACATCCATCACGGAACCTGCCATGTTTCCAAGTCCCGGTATCGCCTCCACTGTTTTTGTAACAAAACTTCGTTTCAGGGAGTCCAATGCAGGAGAAAGGATTCCCTGTACGACATTGATCCCGATCACACACGCCAGCATGGTCTTTAGCGTCCAGCCCGTCAGTTTTTCCAGAAGCTCAGCAAACTGCGACAAAAATTCTTCTCCGGTAAGATTGCCCATCACCTGGATCATCATATATACATTGACGAGAGGCACCAGAAAATTCAGGATTACTGCCTCCGCCAGAAAGATCAGAAATAGTACCACTTCAAAGAAAAACATGGATGTCACACTTCCAGAGGCTGCTGTAACTGCTAAAAAATACGTCGGACAAAGCACCTTCATAAATTCCAGCAGGAAGTTTAACGAAGCCTCCATCTCGGATACTGCCAATCGAAACCCGTTCAGACAAAGTGCGATAAGCAGCATATAAAGAATATAAAACGCAATCTCTGAAGCCTGACGTTCTCCGAAGCGCCGGAAAAATTTGCAAACACCGCAGCAATCACTGCGATCAAAATCAGATATACCAGAAGTTTCCGGTGTGTCTGCAGTTCATAGAAAAACTGATCGAAAAGAAAGCCTGTAAACTGCTCCCCCGCTTTTTTCAAATCACCTGACACAAGCGTCTCCACAACATCCCGGAAGGTCATTTTTTCCCGTGGGAACATCTTTTTCAGACTGTCATCGAGATCTGAAAAATCAAATTCATCCAACAGCTCTTCCTGTGTGATCTGCAGGCTTTCTTCCTCTTCTGCAGCATACGCTGTATGTACCGCCCCAAACAGGCACAGGCTCAAAAAGAGAATGCCGAATATCCCATATTTTCTCATAACAGAAACTCCTGAATTGTTTCCAAAAGGGCAAGAAGGACCGGCATCCCCACCACAAGGATCGCCAGCTTGCCAAATATCTCGATCTGCGCTGCAATCGCCTGATACCCGGCATCTTTGCAGATTCCGGAAGAAAACTGTGCAATGTACGTGATGCCGACCATTTTGAGCATGATGGCAATATATTCCGTATCAAGAGTCAGAAAGCTTTGAATCTGTTCCACTGCCCGAATAAACACTTCCAGTTTTCCCACAATGCAGAAAAAAAGAAAGATGCCTGCCGCCAGATTTATCAGAAATCCGTACTCCGCTCTTCCTCCTTTGAGCTGAATTGCCAGAAGAACCGCCACCATCGCGATCAGACTGACCTGCAATACACTCATATCCGCCTCCCTCTTCACAGTGAAAACAGGCGCTTCATGGACGCAAACAACTCATAAATATATGGGAGCACCCAGGACAATACCAGAATCAGACCTGCAAAGCTTGTCAGAAACGCCTGTTCTTCCCTTCCGCTGTGTTTTAATACCTGGCTCAAAATAGAAACCAGAATGCCGACTGCGGCAATTTTAAAAATAACACCGATCGTCATGAATTCCTCCTGTCTGATTTCCCGGCAAAATTCTTCTTAAAATAATACGATCACCAGAAACAATCCGCTCATCACGCCGAGCCAGTTTCCGATTCTCTTTTTTGCCGTGATCTCCTGCCGGGTTTCTTCGATTTCTGCCCCCAGATTCTCAAGATACATCTGCATACTTGTTCTGCCTGTCCTCACATCCATCTGTCCAAGATACATCCCCACCTCCGAAAGTTCTCTCATATGCCTGCTCTTAAGATGAAGCTCCTTTAATTTTGTTTCCGTGCACGCCTCCCAGATCCCCCGAAAACTCTGCCCGCCTCTTGCCTCCACCCTTCTTTTGAGATCCAGCATCCAGCTGCGATAAGGCTCCTGCACCCGGTTTGCAGTTTTTCCAAAAACCTCAAAAAGAGGTGCGCCGCTGTATTCGATTTCTCCCTGGATCAGTTCCAGAATATGGCGGATGTACATCAGTTTTTCCAGATACTGCTGCTGTTCCACGCCATATAAAAATCCCCCTGCCGTGGTTGACAAAAGAATCAGAATGCAGCCGATCAGTTTCTGCATAAAAGACTCCCCCGCTCATCGAAAATCTCTTTGATTTCTCCCGGATGTTCTCTGTTCTCCAGTACCACATAGCGCTCAAAGCGCCGCTGTCTCACCAGTTCCCCCAGTCCCGGCTTGGACGCGATCTCTGCCATCGAATTCCCATGTACACTGGCGATCAGCTTACAACCGCACTGCATAGCATACTCTACGGCACGGATCTCCTCCTGTGCCCCGATCTCATCCACAGCCAGAACTCTTGGGGACATCGATCGGATCAGCATGATCATACCCTCTGCTTTTGGACAGCAATCCAGAATGTCCGTCCTGCTCCCCAGATGATTCTGTGCCACTCCCAGATAACAGCCTCCGATCTCGGAGCGTTCATCCACAACCCCTACCGTGCATCCTTTCACATGCGCATTCCCGTCTGAAATCTGCCGGATCAAATCCCGGATCAGCGTTGTCTTTCCACCACATGGCGGAGAGATGACCAGTGTATGACATACCTCTCTGTTCTTTGTGATCATCGGAAGCAGCCTGTCCGCACATCCGGGAATTTCATGTGACATCCGGATATTTACAGACGAGATATGCTGCAGACTTTTCACCTTTTCCTGTTCTAATATTGCTTTTCCTGCCACCCCCACACGATGTCCTCCTTCCACTGTCAGAAATCCCTGCCGGATTTCATTTTCATACGCATAAAGGGAATAATGACTGCTGTATTCCAGCGTCTCCTTTATCTCTTCTTTTGTCACCATATGCTTTTTCGCCCGTCCTGCAGGCAAAAATAATTCTTCTCCCTGATACAGGATCAGAAGCGGCTGATCTGTTCGCAGCCGGATCTCCTGGAGCTTTCCATAGTCCAGGTGCGCTTCCTCCATCACCTTGCGGATTCCGGCCGCCAGAATGTGAAGGATCTGCTGTTTTCTTCTCTCTTCATTCATCTTGTCCACCTCTTTATCCCATGTATATGAGAGAAGTGAAAGTTTATTCCTGTGGGTTTGAAAAATTTTTAAGTTTACAGGTTTACCGGCTATTCAGAATTGGGATAACGGGAAAGTTTTGGGGGCAGATGCAACTCGTGCGAGTCACATCTGCCCCCTATTTAGAACGATCTATTTCCCGACAGCCCCAAATATGTATTTTCTATTGTTCTTCTTTGCCCGCTGCCCTCTCTTCTCCATCTCTCGGATCATTTGTGCAATAACATCTTCCTCTTCTTCAAGTTCCTCTGAAATCTCAGAAATAGATTTTCCTTTTACCAGTTTCTTTT
>ENA-OQBT01000155-OQBT01000155.1-human-gut-metagenome-genome-assembly--contig:-NODE-155-length-47237-cov-3.626597_pt1 | contig 47237 bp, 45 predicted proteins | sample MGYA00242749_ERZ504557 | MGnify/ENA primary metagenome ERZ504557 (study PRJEB26092, sample SAMD00036243) | human gut metagenome | host: Homo sapiens | study: EMG produced TPA metagenomics assembly of...
TTGAGGATAGGGATTTCAATGCTGCTCTTAATCTAAGAGATGCTTTAACTTACGAAGTTGCATAATAAACGCAAACGTAAGTATGTACTGCGGGCTATCGCAGGAATTTACGACTGTGGAGTGTACACGAACTTGTGAGTAGCGTATTGTTTACAATCGCCAAAGCATACACATCGAAGCAGTAAGAAGTATCCGCAAGGACTTTAATTTCTCGATGTGTTTGAGTATATTTGAACACATTTTGAGTGGCAGGTAAAACATGGGAGAAACACTAGGAAGAGTACACTCGGTAGAAAGCTTCGGCTCAGCCGACGGCCCGGGAGTGAGATATATAGTCTTTTTGAAGGGCTGCAATATGCGCTGTAAATACTGCCACAACCCGGACACATGGGCCAAATGCGGCGAAAATGACGGTGCAAAGCTGATGACACCGCAGGAGGTGCTAAAGACCGCCATGCGCTATAAAGCGTACTGGAAGCAAACAGGTGGCATCACAGTAAGCGGAGGTGAAGCACTTTTGCAGATAGACTTTGTCACAGAGCTATTTAAGCTTGCAAAGGAAAAAGGTGTAAACACATGCCTTGACACATCAGGAAATCCATTTACCGTGGAAGAACCGTTTTTCGGCAAATTTAATGAGCTGATGAAATATACAGATCTCTTCATGCTGGACATCAAGCATATAGATGACGAGGAGCACAAAAAGCTTACGGGACAGACAAATAAGAATATCCTTGATATGGCACAATATCTCTCAAAAAACGGTAAAAAAATGTGGATACGTCATGTGCTTGTGCCGGGAATCACCACGGATGAGAGATATTTAAAGCAGCTTAGAGAGTTTATTGACACACTTAAAACGGTGGACAGGGTTGAGGTGCTGCCGTACCACACACTTGGGGTGTTTAAGTGGAAGGAGCTTGGTATACCGTATCAGCTTGATGGGGTGGAGCTCCTACAGAGGAACAGATAGAATGTGCAAAAAGAATATTAAATTGTCAGAATTAGTTTTTAAATATCATTGCTAATAACTCACTAAGTTGATAAAATATGATAAGTAACTATTATTTTACACCGATGCTGCCTTCGTTTGTATGTGAGGTGACACTTGGCTATATGCTTGCGTATCGCAACTGTAAATGTGCTGAACAGTTAAAATTTAAAATAACAATTTGCGGGAGTTACAACATGGGAAAACCAGATATCATTTACGAAGACAACGACATTATCGTCTGCTACAAGCCGGCGGGAATTGCTACACAGACCAGGCGTATAGGGCAGCAGGACATGGAGAGCTTCATAAGAAATTACAGGGCGGCTAAAAATGAGCGCCCTATGTCGGTATAGTGCACAGACTCGACCAGCCGGTAGAGGGCGTGATGGTATTTGCCAAGAATCAGAAAGCCGCGGCATCCTTGAGCAGGCAGATAAAGGAGCATACAACCGAGAAATATTATCGTGCGGCAAGCAGAGGTCAGGGAGTGTCAGGAGCAGATAAGGAAGAAGCTAATAAAGAAGATAATCATGATCTGGCATGGCATACTCTCACAGATTATATCTCCTTCGACAAGCTTACCAATACATCTAAAATCACAAGCGAAAAAGACAAGCTGGCAAAAAAAGCAGTGCTTCAGTACAGGATAATATCAAATGAATGCAATAAAACAGAATTTGACATAAAGCTTCTCACCGGAAGGCACCATCAGATACGTTTGCAGCTTGCAAATATTGGCTATCCACTGATAGGAGATACCAAGTATGGGAAGCCTGCCTCAAATAACTCAGGAACGGGAAGCAAATCCGGACGCACCGGTGGTGGTGTGAGGGAGCAGCTTGCACTTTGCTCCTACAAGCTTGTTTTTGACCATCCTGCGACAGGGGAGAGGATGACATTTGAATTACCATAGTGCTGTTGGGAATAAGATGAATTAAAGTGTATGGTCTTTTTTATATGAAGAAAAATACAGTTGACAATATTATTTATATTATCTATTATAAGTTCATAGGTTAGTTACTTGAGTGGTTAACCATGCAACCATACCGCAAATATGAGCGAAATTAGCTGTGTAGCAGCGATGCTAAACAGAGTGCAGATAAAGTACAAATATCGTGCGGTTTTGCGAATGTGTGTGGTGGTTCTGGATAGTTACGATAATAAAAAGTACAACAAGTAGGTAATTGCGGAACAAGTGCGCACTCCTGATTAAAAAGCGGTAAGAATTCTGCAACGTAGGATTCTTAAAGATGAAAAGTAGGTGCTTCTAAATTTAGACATGACTAAAAGATTTCCCAGATAAACTGCGAAGAAAAGATTATATGCATATTAATAATCAGGCAATCAAGGGCTTCAAACTCCGAATGTATTTGTACTGATGAATCTTATCAGCGACAATTACAGTAACAAGCTGGGTGATTCCGGCAAGAAGTAAATCAGCATGAAGCGTTTTCTCATTCTGGGTCTTACGATTCGCAATGTTGCAACTATCTTTGAAATGGTTGATTGAATTTTCAACATTTACACGGATCTTGTAAGTATTTTCCCATTCTTTCGAGCTACGTTCTATGCCAGGATAGGCACGGAGAGGAATAAAAGCATTACGAAATCCAATGTCTTCGAAGATCGTAAATCCAACAAGAAGTCCTGTTTAAAACGTGTAAATTTGGAACCATCTGGAACAGCATCAAAGTCGCAGAAATCACGAAGTTCCTGAGAGTACTCTAGGAACGCAATCAGGAGCGTATCTGTCGGGATTGAAAAAAATACGCTGGAGTAGAAGTGCCTTGAGCATCGGATAAAGCTGGTGCTTTCGAGGTATTCCGGTTGAAGCTTTGATGGTTGGAATGAATATGTACGATATTTAAATTTAGATTTTGGAAACTGGACTGATTTGCGAGGTACAACTTTTAATGGATAAAAAAAAGCGACTACTTATTCTAATATTTGTATTAATATTAAGCGGAATTGTTGTGATATTCATACATAAAAATGGTTCCATGAAAGGAGATTCTATTATGGAAGAAAATGCTATTTCCGGAGATGATAATACTCATTGGTTCCATTCAAACGGTATCATCACATCCATAGATAACTCTCAAAAAAAATCTGTGTTGATATCAGTCAAAAAATAATTTTTTTGATGGTACCAATATTACATTAAATTGCAACAAATCATCTCTCGACATTACATATTTAGAGGCTGGTCAAGAAATTACTTTCTATTTCTTTGAGAATAATGTACTTGACACTGAAGTTGCAATAGAGAAACTAAATATCGTTACACCATAACCTTTAGGGATTAGATAGTGTTCATCTAATCCCTTTTATTATGCTATGACATAATATTGGCACATCTCTGTGATTGAAGTGTAAATTTACACATGCTACAATAAGTATTGCTTATAGTTTTCTTTATTTTCAGCACCTATAAATGGTGCTTTTTTGTACCCGTAATTCATTCAATCACTGACAACTGGTTCTAAGTATTTTATACGTACAGCATACTTAACCATATACCAAACGTAAACTGTACATACAGCCATACGTATAACGTTTTCTATTTGTATAGAAAAGAGGCGGAGCATGTGAATGAAATTCTGAATCAGGAGAAATCAATCTATATTCAGATAAGCGAAATGATAGAAAACGACATACTGCGGGATGTGCTTTTGGAGGATGAGCGCGTGCCGAGCACAAACGAGCTTGCAAAGCTGTATGCGATAAATCCGTCTACAGCGGCAAAGGGCATAAATATACTTGTGGATGCAGGAATTTTGTATAAGAAAAGAGGGATTGGAATGTTTGTGAGTGACGGAGCAAAGGAAGTAATAAGGACAAAGCGGAAAGCCCGTTTTTGTTGAAGCTGAACAATATGACGTAGCGAAAAAATAAAAACTAGAAAATTTTCGTCTACATGACGAAAAACAGTAAAATTTTTAATGTTTATCGAAAAATATTCTATAGTGATTCCCGAAATATTTTTGTATACTAGCCTTACCAACAAAACAAAGGGGGACAAAAATATATGAAGAAAAAATTTGTTGCAATCATGATGGTAGCTGCTATGGCAGCGTCAATGGCCGCTTGTGGATCAGATGGGGGTTCTTCTGATACACAGAAAGGGGGAAGCAGCACAACGACATCAGATGTTGCAAACAAGGACAAGCCACTTGTGTGGTTCAACCGTCAGCCATCAAACAGCTCAACAGGAGAGCTTGACACAACAGCACTCAACTACAACAAGGATACCTATTATGTAGGTTTCGATGCTAATCAGGGAGCTGAACTTCAGGGAGAAATGGTAAAAGAGTATATCGAGAAGAACATTGATACGATCGACAGAAATGGGGATGGCGTTATCGGATATGTACTTGCAATCGGTGATATCGGACACAACGATTCAATTGCAAGAACAAGAGGTGTTCGTAAAGCTCTTGGAACAGGCGTAGACAAGAGCGGCGAGATTGACAGTGCACCGGCAGGAACAAACTCAGACGGAAAAGCAGCTGAGGTTCAGGACGGCAAGATTACTGTAAACGGCAAAGACTATGTAGTAAGAGAGCTTGCTTCACAGGAGATGAAGAACTCAGCAGGAGCTACATGGGATGCAGCTACAGCAGGAAATGCAATCGGAACATGGTCATCATCATTTGGCGAGTCAATCGACGTAGTTGTTTCTAACAACGATGGAATGGGAATGTCAATGTTCAATGCATGGTCAAAGGACAACAAGGTTCCGACATTCGGATACGATGCCAACAGTGATGCAGTAGCAGCTATCGCAGAGGGCTATGGCGGAACAATCAGCCAGCATGCTGACGTTCAGGCTTACCTCACACTTCGTGTACTTAGAAACGCACTCGATGGTGTAGATATTGATACAGGTATCGGCACAGAGGATGATGCAGGAAACGTATTAAGCGATGATGTATATGTTTACAAGGATGATGAGAGATCTTACTACGCATTAAACGTAGCAGTTACAGCAGATAACTACAAGGATTTCACAGATTCTACAGTTGTATGGGCACCTGTTTCAACACAGCTTGATTCAGCAAAGCATCCAACAAAGAAGGTATGGCTGAATATCTACAATGCTTCAGATAACTTCTTAAGCTCTACATATCAGCCACTCTTACAGAAGTATGATGATCTCTTAAATCTTGATGTTGAGTACATCGGTGGTGACGGACAGACAGAGTCTAATATCACAAACAGACTTGGAAATCCAAGCCAGTACGATGCATTCGCAATCAACATGGTTAAGACAGATAATGCAGCTTCTTATACAGCTCTTTTGAACCAGTAAAAGTATTTAAAGCACTTAGTTGGGGAGGGAAAAATCTCTCCCCAAAATAAAGTGTATACAGACGACAGCAAATATAGAGTTAGGAGCAGGAAGTATGGGCGATAAGAATAATGGAAACATCTTATCAATTCGTGGCATGAGCAAGTCATTTGGACGAAACAGGTTCTTGACCACATCAATCTTGATGTGAAAAAAGGTACTGTAATGGGTCTCATGGGGGAGAACGGAGCCGGTAAGTCGACAATGATGAAATGTCTTTTTGGTACATACCAGAAGGACGAGGGAACTATATATCTGGACGGAAAAGAGGTAAGCTTTTCAGGTCCGAAGGATGCACTGGAAAATGGTATAGCGATGGTGCATCAGGAGTTGAACCAGTGTCTTGAGAGAAATGTTGTAGACAATCTGTTTCTCGGAAGATATCCGGTCAATTCATTTGGTATGATTGATGAAGGACGCATGAAAAAAGAAGCGTCTGAATTATTCAGAAAGCTGGGAATGACAGTTAATCTCGAGCAGCCGATGAAGAATATGTCAGTATCACAGCGACAGATGTGTGAGATTGCAAAGGCAATATCATACAACTCAAAGGTTATAGTATTGGATGAGCCTACATCATCACTTACGGTACAGGAGGTTGAAAAGCTGTTCCAGATGATGAGGATGCTTCGTGACCAGGGTATTTCACTTATCTATATTTCTCACAAGATGGATGAGATTTTTGAGATATGTGATGAGATTTCGGTTCTTAGAGATGGAAATCTGGTCATGACAAAGAGCACAAAAGAAACAAATATGAATGAACTGATTGCAGCGATGGTTGGACGAGTACTGGAGAACAGATTCCCTCCGGTAGACAACAAACCAAAGGATGTAATCTTGTCAATACAGCATCTTTCGACAAAGTACGAGCACATCTGCAGGACATCACATTTGATGTGCATGAGGGGGAGATATTTGGACTATACGGACTTGTCGGAGCAGGTCGTACAGAGCTTCTTGAGACGATTTTCGGAATCAGGACAAGAGCAGCAGGACGAGTATATTTTAAGAACCAGCTTATGAATTTCACCTGTGCCAAGGAGGCTATGGATTATGGCTTCGCACTTATCACAGAGGAAAGAAAAGCAAATGGACTTTTCCTTAAGGGAAACCTCACCTTTAACACGACAATCGCAAATCTCGGTGCTTATAAGAATGGACCGGCACTTTCAGACAGCAAGATGACAAAGGCCACCTCTGATGAGATAAAGATTATGCACACAAAGTGTATGGGACCGGAGGATATGATTTCGGCTCTGTCAGGAGGAAACCAGCAGAAGGTTATCTTTGGTAAATGGCTTGAAAGAGGACCGCAGATATTCATGATGGATGAGCCTACAAGAGGTATCGATGTAGGTGCCAAATATGAGATTTACGAGCTGATAATCAATATGGCAAAGCAGGGTAAGACAGTCATTGTAGTTTCATCTGAGATGCCTGAGATCCTTGGTATAACAAATCGTATCGGAGTCATGTCAAACGGACGACTCTCAGGAATTGTCAATACAAAGGAAACCAATCAGGAAGAACTGCTGAGACTCAGTGCAAAGTACCTATAATAAAGGGAGAAGACGGATATGCTAATAGTAAGATTTTAACGGCTGAGCAGGAGCACACTCTGCGCCAGCCTATCGACGAATATGTTGGTGGAATACAAAAAGAAATTGATGCACTCAGAAAAGACGGAACTACAAAGGTTGTAGAGTGTCAGTCAGCGATAGCAGGCATCAAGAGAGATAAAACTCTTTCAAAGGGCGAGAAAGAGTCAGAAATAGCAGCCTGCGAGAAAGAGCTTGCAAAGGCAAAGGCTGTTGAGGCAAAGAACAAGGATGAGATTTCAAAGCTCATTGCCAAGGCTGAAAGCTATTTAAAGGAAAATTTTGATTCAAAGTATTACAATGCCGTTAAGGCAAGCTGTGAGGCGGAAAAGGCAGAGACGCTTGCTGCTCATAATGAGAGAATGGCAGAGCTTGATAAAAAGCACAAGGCTGCTCTTGCAAAGACATCAGACAGTACTGAGATAAAGGAAGAAAACTACGTACACAAGAATCGTATTTCCAATGAGAAGCTTGAGCTCGAGAAAGAGTATCAGACGATCAAGGACAAAAAGCATGAGGCATACAGCTACAAGTATCACCTGATTGATATGCTTCGTCTTTCAAAGTTCACATTTATGGAGAAAAGAGCTCAGAAATGGGAGAATTACAAGTATACGTTCAATAGGAGAAACTTCCTGTTACAGAATGGTCTTTATATTGCAATTATACTTATATTCATAGCGCTTTGTGTCATAACACCGATAAAGAAGGGCACACCTCTTCTGACATACAACAACATACTGAATATTCTTCAGCAGGCTTCACCGAGAATGTTCTTAGCACTTGGTGTTGCAGGACTTATCCTCTTAACAGGAACGGACCTTTCTGTTGGACGAATGGTTGGTATGGGTATGACAACAGCCACAATCATCATGCATCAGGGTATCAATACAGGCTCTGTATTCGGTCATATATTTGACTTTACAGGAGTACCAACAGGTGCAAGAGTGGTTATCGCATTACTTGCATGTATCGTGCTTTGTACATTCTTCACAAGTATTGCAGGATTTTTTACAGCGAAGTTTAAGATGCATCCGTTTATTTCAACCATGGCCAACATGCTTGTTATCTTCGGTATCGTAACATATGCTACAAAGGGAGTTTCATTCGGTGCTATTGAGCCGGTTATCCCTAACATGATTATTCCAAAGGTAAATGGTTTCCCAACCATCATCATCTGGGCAGTAGCAGCAATCGCAATTGTATGGTTTATCTGGAACAAGACAACATTTGGTAAAAACCTCTACGCAGTAGGAGGAAACCCGGAGGCAGCAGCAGTTTCAGGTATCTCAGTATTTGCAGTAACTCTCGGCGCATTCGTGATGGCCGGTATCCTTTATGGATTTGGCTCATGGCTTGAGTGTGCAAGAATGGTTGGTTCAGGTTCAGCAGCTTATGGACAGGGCTGGGACATGGATGCAATCGCAGCCTGTGTAGTTGGTGGTGTATCATTCACAGGTGGTATCGGTAAGATATCAGGTGTTGTAACCGGTGTATGTATCTTCACAGCACTCACATACTCTCTTACAATCCTTGGTATTGATACAAACCTTCAGTTCGTATTCTCAGGAATTATCATTCTTGTAGCAGTTACACTTGACTGTCTGAAATACGTTCAGAAGAAATAATATCGCAAGAAAATTTCTTTTTCATACTTCCAAAATGATCAGCAGAGATGTCAGGGTGGCATCTCTGCTTTTTTCTTTAACAGTTACACTTTTATTTATGTAAAGCTACAAAACAATATGTCAGGTATGTTATAATATAGTTTAAACAGAGTAACTATTCTGGATAGTTACCCAATAAATTACGTTATCCGGGGGATAAATTTATGCTGCACACGAGCTTTATGGTGCATGCAGTACAATAATTATGAGCAGGGAGAAAGCATAACATGTATACATTATTACTGGTTGATGACGAAGAGGATGTAATAGAGGTAATCGAGAGAAAGGTATCCTGGGAGCAGATTGGTTTTCATGTGGTAGGACATGCGGGAAATGGCTTCAAGGCACTTGAGATGATGGAGGATATGCAGCCTGATGTTGTGATGACTGACATACGGATGCCTTACATGGACGGACTTGAGCTGTGCAGTAACATAAGGCAGAGGTTTCCTGCGACGAAGCTCTTGCTTTTCACAGGCTTCGACGATTTTGAGTATGCAAAGGAGGCTGTGCATCTCGAGATAGAGGAGTATATTCTAAAGCCACTCAATCTGGCTGAAATCACGGAGGTATTCAAAAAGCTTAAGACAAAGCTGGATGATGAGCTGAATGAGAAGAAAAACACAGACATATTGAAGCAGTATTATGCAGCATCGCTGCCTGTTTTGCAGTCAAACTTTTATACGACACTTATCGAGGGACGCATACCGGAAAATGAGCTGGGCAGGTACATGCGTGACTATAAGATTGTGCTTGAGGGACCATATTACTGCTGTATTATCATACATACCTCCGCAAGTCAGATGCCGCAGGGCATGGATATCAGACTGCTTGCAGTGTCAGTAGAGCGACAGGCACAGGCTGATTTAAAGGAGCGCTGGAATGGCAGGATTTTTAACTATCTCGGTGATACGGTCATGATAGCCCAGCTTATGCAGCAGGAGGATATCTCTGAGCTGACAGATGAGTGCGACAGATTCTGCAAATATGTAAATCATGTAATGGGAGCAAAGGTAACTGTCGGAATCGGACAGGTGTGCGAAAATGTACAGGAGCTGGTGAGCTCTTATCAGAGTGCGAGGAAGGCAGTATCCTACAGGGTGCTTTATGGCAGCAACAGGGCAATAAACATGACAGAGGTTGAGCCACAGCGACGTATATCAAAGGATGGCGATGAGGGAAATGAGCTGTCATATTTATTTAAAATGATATGTATCGGCAAGATAGAGGATGTAGAGCAGGCTGTGGAAGCGTATATGCAGCATAGTTTTATGTCGCAGCAGTCACTTGAGAACTACCATGTGGCAGTAATGGAGCTGATCAGTGAGCTATATCACTTCATGAGCAATAATGAGCTAAATGCGCAGGAAATATCGGGAAGTGTAGGCAGGCTTTATAATGAGCTCTCCAATTTTGAGCCGGTGGTGCTCAAGCAGTGGCTTTTGGATTTTTCAAGCAGGCTGCACGATGATATGGCTGATGCCAGATACAACTCCAAGAAGTCACTCATAGACAGTGCAAAGGATTATGTGCACAGGAATTACAGAAGTGTGGACCTTGGACTTGACGATACATGTAAGGAATTAGGAGTATCTAACTCGTATTTTTCAAGTCTGTTCAAGAAGGAAACCGGCAGCTCGTTTGTGGAGTATCTGACTGATTACAGAATGGACAAGGCTGCCAGAATGCTTGTGGAGACAGACGACAAGAGCTATGTCATAGCCCAGAATGTAGGCTATGCGGATCCGAACTATTTCAGTTATGTTTTTAAGAGAAAGTATGGGGTTTCCCCATCCAGGTACAGGACAGAGTATGAGAAGAATAAGGTATAAATCAGGCAATATACAATCCATAATAATGCTCTCATTCTCACTGCTGTCGCTTGCAATAATGCTTGTCACAGTTGTGGTGATGTATATAAAATTTGCCGATGCATCGCAGGACAGTATCATAGAGAGCAATCATAAGGTGATGGACCAGACAATAGACAGTGTGGAAAGCTATCTGGTCAATATGAGGCAGGTTTCGGATTCGGCGTATTATAATGTAATAAAGGAGAATGATATTTTAAAGCAGTCTGACAGCATACACGATGGCATGAGCCTGCTCTATGAGTCAAACAAGGAATATCTGCGCAGTATTGCCTTGTATAATCAGTATGGAAGCCTTATAGCTGCAGAGCCTGTTGTGTCCCAGAAGGAGGACCCGAATGTGACAAAACAGGACTGGTTCATAGAAGCTATGGAGCGCATGGAAAATATACATTTTTCAACACCTCATGTACAGAATCTGTTTGACGATGGTTCCATGAGATATCATCTGGTCATATCATCAAGCCGTGCCGTGGAGCTGACCTCCGGTTCAGAATCACAGATGGGTGTGATGCTTGTGGACATGGATTATTCGAGTGTATCAAGGATGCTTGAGAGGATAAATACATCGGGAAAAGGACAGTATTATTATCTGTGTGATGCAAAGGGCAATATTATTTACCATCCGCATCAGATACAGTTTGATGGAGATGTTCCGGAAAACAGCGAGGTTGCGGCAAAGTCGCAAAACAGTATATATGATGATTATCTGAATGGAGTGCATCGTAAGATTATGGTAGATACAATCAGCTACACAGGCTGGAAGCTTGTATGTGTGATGCCATACTCCATCTTTACCAATAAGATGGCGGATGTGAAGCAGTTTGTTTTTGTTATAATGATTATTATGGCTATGATGTTTGTGTGGATAAACAGAGTGATAGCTATACGTATTTCAAAGCCGATAATGAAGCTGGATGATTCTGTGAAAAGGTATGAGAATGGCAATGAAGCAGATATTTATGTAGGTGGTTCCTCAGAGATACGGCATCTGGGATACTCTATACGTAATTCATATAAGCAGAACAATGAGCTCATGAAAAAGATCGTATGGGAGCAGAACGAGAGACGGAAGAGCGAGCTTGATGTGCTTCAAAGCCAGATTAATCCGCACTTTTTGTATAATACTCTTGACTCCATCACATGGATGATTGAAGGAGGCAAAAACGAGGAGGCCTCGTTTATGATTACGCAGCTTGCAAAACTTTTCCGTATCAGTCTGTCGAAGGGACATACCATAATACCTGTACGAGATGAGCTTTTGCACGCAAAAAGCTACATGAATATTCAGAAGGTGCGCTATAAGAACAAATTTGAGGTGAGCTTTGATGTAGACGAGGAAATAATGGACTACTGTGCGGTGAAGCTGGTGCTTCAGCCGATTTTGGAAAACGCACTAAATTACGGAATCAGAGAGCTGGACGATTTCGGAGAGATAGTAGTCGGAGGCCAAAAGTGGGAGAGGATATCATCATAACGGTATCAGACAACGGAATGGGCATTCCAGAGAATGAAATTCCACTTTTGCTGACAAATACGGACAGGGTTCACAAGAAGGGCTCGGGAGTGGGGCTTGTCAATGTAAATAACAGGATAAAGATACTGTTTGGAGAGCGCTATGGCCTGCATATAGAAAGTGAGCTTGATGAGGGAACAGTTGTGACAATCAAAATTCCGGCAATTGTCTATTCAGAGGAAAACAGACTTCAATTTGAGGAGCATCATATAGTATGAAGCAAGTACAATTCCCTTGCTGCATGGGAGGTGTGAGTGTGACAGTGAAAAATAAATGGACAAATATGAGCAAGAATAAGAGAAACTTCATCATAACAGAGCTGCTGCTAGGAGTACTACTTGTGATAGGAATAGGTTTTATCGCATACAATAAGCTCAATGAAAAACCGGAGCGTATTGCAGTTGTGATGGCTGATGTGGATGAAAGCCACAGTGCTGCGTTTAAATATGGCATGAAAATGGCGGCCTCTGAGTATGGTGTGGATGTAGTTATGATAAGTAAGGAAAATCTGAACAACATGTCAGATGAAATTGATGTCATAAAGCAGGAGATAAACAAAAAAGCTGATGCGGTCGTTCAAGCCGACAGCAGAAAAAATGACAGAAGAAAAAAGCCTTAATACACTTATCCGGATAAATAAAAAGACACCGATAATGTTGTCGGAGACCAGGCGGGAAGCGAGAGCTTTAAGTCGTTAAATACAGTGGAGTTTGACCAGTACAGCATGGGTGCGGAACTGGCACAAAAGCTTCTTGCTGACAACAACGGAACACTTTCAGGTAAAAAAATAGGAATCTATTGTGAAAACACTGAATCCGATGCCTGTAAAAAACGCATTGATGGCATAAAGGATACTCTCGCGGAGAGCGGCTGTGTTGTGATGTGGATTGTATCAGGTGTTTCGGATACCGGGGAGAAAATAAATCTGCAGTCACAGAGAAAGGTTGACATAGTTCTTGCAATAGATGATGCAAGTGTGGTTGATGCGGCAAAGGAAGCCTCTGATAATAATCTGCAGGGTGCACTGGTATATGGAATAGGAAACTCAACAGAAGCCATATATTATCTCGATTCGGGCTGGACAGAGGCTCTTATCACACCTGATGAATTTGCTGCCGGATACAAAAGTGTTGTAGGACTGGTGGATATGCTGCGTGGCAGTAGAAAATATTCAGTAGAGGAAAAGCCGGTATCTTACCAGCTTCTTACCAGAAAAAATCTGTTTGATGAAGAAAACAAGAAGCTTTTGTATGCAATCAGCCAGTAGTGGGGGAACAATAAATGAGAAGCAGAATAAGAAATACCATGATGATACTGTGTTTTGCACTGATATTGTCATTTGTCTCGTGCAGCAACACAAGAGTTGACGAGAAAAAACAGATATATATAGGTGTGACCTGTTATGACCAGAAGGATACATTTATCGGGGAGCTGATAGAAACTTTCAAAAAGGAGTGCGCAAGTCTTGATACAGACAAATACGATATCAGCATGACAATCATGGATGCTGCAGGCTCACAGCGTGCACAGGATGATCAGGTGCAGGAGATGATAGAGGACGGCTGCAATGTGCTGTGTATTAATCTGGCAGACAGAACAGATTTGTCGCATATTATAAATGCTGCAATGGAGAAGGACATCCCGATTATTTTCTTTAACAGGGAGCCGGTTGATGAGGATTTAAATCGCTGGGATAAGCTGTACTATGTCGGGGCCAAGGCAAAGCAGTCAGGTCAGATGCAGGGGGAACTCATCGCCGATTATATAAAGAATAATCCGGGTGTGGATAAAAACGGTGATGGCAGGATACAGTACGTCATCCTGGAGGGAGAGATGGGACATCAGGATGCCATCGTCAGGACAGAGAGTGTGACAGAGAGCATGAAGAATAACGGTCTTCAGATAGAAAAGCTGAGCTGTCAGATAGCAAACTGGAATCGTGCTCAGGCGCAGAACCGTATGACACAGCTTATAGGTCAGTATAAAAACAGCATAGAGCTGGTTATTGCAAACAACGATGCAATGGCACTCGGAGCGATGGACGCATACGAAAAGCTTGGTGTGACGGAGTCAAATGTACCTGCATTTTTTGGAGTGGACGGCACAGACGATGGGCTTGAAGCAGTGCAGCAGTCGAAGCTTGCGGCAACGGTCTACAATGACAAGGAGGGACAGGCAAGGGCTATGGCTCAGCTTGCCTATCTGGCAGCCACCGGGGGCAGCATGAAAAACATAAAGTTTGAGGATAAAAAGTATGTTTATCTGCCGTATGAGAAGGTGACCCCTGACAATGTAAATGAATTTGTGAAGGCTGAACAGTGAGCTTATTTATGCTCGTTCCTCCACTCCCTCGGAGCCACTCCGTAGATATTTTTAAAGGCGCGTGAGAAATGAAGCTGATTTTCGTATCCAACGGCAGAACCAACATCTGCGATGGATAAGGAGGTCAGCTTTAAAAGCTCTGTGGCCTTTATCATACGATAATTCATGAGAAATTCCTGAGGTGAATGTCCAACGGAATTTTTGAAAATTTTGCCCAGATAGCTTCGGTTTATGCCGCAGACTCTGGCAATATCTTCGATTGAGATATCATTCTGAAAATTCTGCTCGATATAATTCATCGCTTCTTTTATATAAAAATCACTCATTTTCCCACCCGGAACGAGTTTTGATGATTTGGCTGACTGCATCAGATAATCCAGAAAAAGGTACATATGCCCAATCAGGTGATATGGTGATTCTGAGGGGTGTTTTGTGATGTAGAGCATTTCCTCAACAAGCTTTTCGCGGATATCCTTTGAGTGTGTGTGATATACAGGATTATTTTTGGTAAGCTCTGTTGTGGTGAGAGCCTCCTTGACGCGCAGACCGTCAAACTCAATCCATATGTATTCCCAAGGAAGTTTGTCATCTGCGATATAGGTATTTATCTGGCCGGGAAAAATCAGAAAGCCCTGCCCGCTTTTTATGTTGTAGGTTTGTGTAATGCCCTTTGCATTATCGGCCATCAGAGTGCCGGTGCCGGACAGTACATAGTGGAATAGATAGTGGTTTCTTGTGGCAGGACCAAATGAGTGTCCCGGTTCGCACTGCTCGTGGCCGAACTGGTACATACACAAATCTATGAAATTTACATTTGGAAAAATATTGAAGGAAAGCTTGTCCATGTGAGTCACTCCTTATTGATTAATACTATAAATATACCCTTATGCGACATTATATGCAATTATAGCATATTTTATAGCATATTGATATAAAAAGCAAAAATAAAGGTATTTATTGTATGCATAATGGTATGTTATAATCAGTTTATCAGGAAAAAGAGCAAATAAAACAGAAAAGGAGTGAAAAAATATGGCAAAAAGAAAGATTTGTCAGGCTATGGCGGTTGTGCTGGCACTCGGAATGTGCACGACAGGACTGACCGGATGTGGAAATGAAAAGCGGGCGGACGGAAAAACTGAGATTGAGGTGGTTTCTTATAAGCCGGAGGCTGTTAAGGCTTTCGAGAAGATTGAGAAGCAATTTAATGAGACTCACGATGATATTCATCTGACTATCTCATCTCCGAATGAGGCTATGACTATTTTAAAGACACGCTTCATCCGTGAGGATTATCCGGATATCATTGCAATAGGTGGAGATATCAATTATTCAAATTTCCTGGATGCAGATTTGTTTGAGGATATCTCAGATCTGGATGTAGTGGACACTGTAAAAGAGGCATATCTGGATATGGACAAGGAGCTTGAGTTCATTCCAAAGGATGGCACCTATGCACTTCCTTACGCCGCAAATGCAGCAGGAGTGCTTTACAACAAGGATATGTTTGCAGAGAATGGCTGGAAGGTGCCTACAACCTGGAGTGAGTTTACAGCACTGTGCGATGAGATAAAGGAAAGCGGAACACTTCCTTTGTATCTGGGCTTTAAGGATACATGGACATGTCTGGCACCGTGGAATGCTCTTGCAGTAGGTCTTTGTGATTCAGACACCTGTAATCAGGTAAATATGGGAAATACGACATTTGAGGAGGCATATTCTCCGGTTGCCGACAAGATACGCACATTACTTGATTATGCAGAGGACAATCCATATGCTTACAGCTACAATGACGCATGTACAGCCTTTGCCAGAGGTGAATCTGCCATGTACACGATAGGAAGCTATGCTATTCCTCAGATTAAGTCGGTTAATCCTGATATGAATATCGGTTCATTTACTTTCCCGGCAAATGATAATGAGGCTGACAATGTGTTAAATTCAGGAATAGATTTACAGTTTTCAGTTATGAAGGCCTGCAAAAATAAGGAAGCAGCATACGAGGTGCTTGAATATCTGTACAGCGATGAGACAATTCAGACATATCTGGATGACCAGGGCGGAATTGCCTGCAAGGATGGAGATTTCGCAATACCGGATACACTGAAGGATATGCAGGAGTATATAAAGGACAATCGTATGTCGGATTATCAGGATCACCATTATCCAAGTGAGATGAGCGTGGATGCATGATTCAGACATATCTGCTTGACACAGGCGACAATGCAAAGGAGAAGTTCTTAAAGAAATTTGATTCAGACTGGAAGCGTTACAACAGAGATCTGATTCGTGAAGTACAGGATTACCAGAAGGAACAGGAGGATGCAAAATGAAAAAGAAAATGTCAAATAGAGACAAGACATTCTGGGCAGTTGTGATACCTGTTGTGGTTTTATTTTTCGCATTCAACACACTGCCGATGATAAAGGGTGTGATTTACAGCTTTACAAACTACAAGGGCTATGGCTCATATGATTATGTCGGACTTAGAAACTATACAGACCTGTTTACCGACGCCAGAGTCGGAAAGAGCTATCTGTTTACCTTTAAATATGCGATTGCAGGAACCGTACTTGTAAATGTATTAAGCCTTGTAATGGCAGTTGCGTTAAACAGCAATATCCGCGGCAAGAGTGCATTGAGAGGTATTTATTTCGTACCGAATATCCTTGGCGGACTGGTTATTGGTTACATTTTCAGCTTTATTTTTACATATATTCTGCCGGCAGTAGGAAATACCTTCAACATCGGTTTTATACAAAACAGTATTCTGGCGAGTGAAAAATATGCATGGATTGGTGTGCTGATTGTCGGGGTATGGCAGGCGGTTGCCATGAATACCATTATTTATATATCCGGACTGCAAACAGTACCTGAGGATGTTTACGAAGCCAGCATGCTTGATGGAGCAGGCAAATGGAAGCAGTTCTGGAAGGTTACATTTCCACTCGTTATGCCATTTGTTACAATCAATCTGGTGCTCAGCACAAAGAACTTCCTCATGGTATTTGACCAGATTATGTCATTGACAAAGGGCGGCCCGGCGCAGAGCACTGAGTCAATCTCATACCTGATTTACAGAAATGGTATGGATGGAGGACAGTTTGGCTTCCAGAGTGCAAACGCAGTAATTTTCTTTGTTGTAATTGTGGCTATTTCACTATTCCAGATGGGCGTTATGAATAAGAAGGAGGAGCAGTTATAATGAAAAAACAAAAATCAAACTGGGTACTTACCATCGTTTTAATATTGGGAACCTTAACCGTATTTTTCCCGCTGTATATGGCTGTTATCATTGCCTTCAAGAAACCGAGTGAGATGACAAATGATGTCGCAGGAGCTCTTTCATTCCCTTCAAAGTGGAGCTTTTCAAACTTCACAGAGGCTATGAAGGTGACTGATTTCTGGCATTCTCTCGGAAACAGCTTACTTATCACTATTGTGACCATTGTTCTCGCAATCCTTATCCATTCGATTGCAGGATATGTTATCGGACGAGGCATGGCAAGGAAAAAGAGCTTCCGTTTCATATATCTTTACATTGTAAGTGGTATGTTTGTACCATTCTCAATTCTCATGATGCCTCTTGTAAAGCAGACTGCGCAGATGGGACTTGGAAACAGGGCAGGAGTTATCATTTTATATCTTGTATTTTACATGCCAATGAATGTATTATTATATAGTGGATACTTGAAAAATATCCCTATGGCACTTGAGGAGGCTGCAGACATCGATGGCGCAAGCACATGGACAACATACTGGAGAGTTGTATTTCCTATGATGAAGCCTATGCATGCGACAGTAGCCATCCTGACAGCGCTCGGTACCTGGAATGATGTCATGACACCGCTTGTCATCATGTCAGGAACAGGACAGAATACACTGCCGTTGGCACAGCTGAATTTCCAGACACAGTTTGGAACCAACTACAATCTGGCATTTGCATCATATATTCTGGCTTTGATACCGATACTTATATTCTATATAATCTGCCAGAAGCAGATATTAAACGGTGTTGCAAACGGTGCAATCAAGGGATAATTTTTAAACACTATTTTAACAATGATATGGAGTGATTTTATGGCAATTATATTTAATCCAAACAAGAAAATTTTTACTTTACAGACAGCTCACACCACATATCAGATGCAGGTGGACAGACTGGGCTATCTGCTGCATCTGTACTACGGAGCAAAAAGCACATGTGATATGGACTATGTGCTGACATATGCTGACAGAGGCTTTTCAGGCAATCCTTACGCAGCGGGCATGAACCGTACATATTCGCTTGATACGCTGCCACAGGAGTATCCAACTCTTGGTACAGGCGATTTCAGAAATATTGCGCTTGATATCAAAAACGAACAGGGCACTGAGAGTGTTGAGCTTCTTTATAAGAGTTATGAAATCAGAGACGGAAAATACGCTCTAAAGGGACTTCCGGCAGTGTGGGCATCTGATGATGAAGCGCAGACTCTTGAAATAGTTCTTGGCGATGATATCGCAGGCGTTGAGGTGCATCTGCTTTATGGTGTGCTCGAGGGTTGTGATGTCATCACAAGAAGTGTGCTCATTAAAAATACAGGCAGTGGAAATATTACAATTGAAAAGGCTCATGCTGCCTGTCTGGATATGGTTTACGGAGACTATGATGTGATCAGATTCTACGGTAAGCATGCCATGGAGCGCAATCTTGAGCGCACACACTTAGGACACGGCACACTTTCATTTGGAAGCCGCAGAGGAACCTCGAGCCACCAGTACAATCCGGCGGTTATTCTCGCACAGCGAGATACTACAGAAAATGCAGGAGACTGCTATGGTATGCTTTTTGTATACAGTGGCAACTTCTCATGTGAGGCAGAGAAGGATCAGATTAACCAGACACGCCTTTTAATGGGGCTTTCCGATGAGCTGTTTTCATATCCGCTTGCGGCAGGAGAGACCTTTACAGTGCCTGAGGTGATCATGTCATACTCGGCAGACGGCTTCTCACAGCTTTCCCATCAGTACCACACCTGCATCAGTGAGCATGTGTGCAGGAGCAGATTTGCACGTGAGGCAAGACCGGTGCTCATCAATAGCTGGGAGGCTGCTTACTTTGACTTTACCGGTGATACGATAGTAGATCTTGCAAAGGAGGCCGCATCACTGGGCATAGATATGGTGGTCATGGATGACGGCTGGTTTGGAAAGAGAGATGATGATAATTCATCACTCGGAGACTGGTTTGTGAATGAGAAAAAGCTTGGCGGAACACTTTCTGAGCTCATCGACAGAGTGCATGCACAGGGAGTGAAATTTGGAATATGGATTGAGCCTGAGATGGTGAATGAGGACAGTAATCTGTACAGAGAGCATCCTGACTGGGCTATCCAGATTCCGGGAAAGCTTCCTGTACGCTCAAGAAACCAGCTTATTTTAGATTTTTCGAGAAAAGAAGTCAGAGACAATATTTTCGATCAGATCTGCGCAGTGTTTGACCAGGGAAAAATCGACTACGTGAAGTGGGATATGAACAGAAGCATGGCTGATGTGTATGCAGGAAATCTTGCATACGACTACGTGCTTGGAGTGTATGATTTTATGGAGCGTCTGGTGACAAGATATCCGGATATACTTCTTGAGGGCTGCAGCGGTGGCGGTGGACGATTTGATGCAGGCATGCTCTACTACAGTCCACAGATATGGTGCAGTGACAATACAGATGCCATAAACCGCACAAGAATACAGTATGGCACATCGTTCTTCTATCCGGTATCATCCATGGGAGCGCATGTATCGGCAGTGCCAAATCATCAGACAGGCAGAGTGACAAGCCTTAAAACAAGAGGCATCACAGCCATGGCAGGAACTTTTGGCTATGAGCTGAATCCGGCCCTTCTGTCGGATGAGGAAAAGGAAGAAATCAGAGAGCAGATCAAGACCTTTAAGAAGTATGAGATGCTTATAAATGATGGCACATACTGGCGCCTTACAAGCCCATTTGAGGATGAGGTGGCTGCGTGGATGTCTGTCTCAAGGACAAAGGACAGGGCGCTTGTGAGCGTGGTTCGTCTGTATGCGGAGGCAAACGCGGCTGCTTGCTATGTGAAGCTTAAGGGCTTGGAGTCGGATGCAGTATATATTGAGGAAAATACCGGCAGGCAGTACACAGGTGCAGCACTGATGAATGCCGGAATACCGCTTCCGTTTGCCGTAAAGGAGTATGAGGCATATCAGTTTTCATTTATCAGGCTTGATGAGGCAAAGAAGCTGTATGATGAGATAAAGAAGGTGTGCGGCAATCTAAAATTAAGTGAGGCTGACACTGCAGATAGTTCTTCTGATAAACGTATTGTAATAAGCATCTACGGCGGCTCAGGCTCAGGAAAGACAACGATTGCAGCAGCCCTGCAGCAGTATTTTTTGAAGGATAATACAGCCTGCTATGTGCTGACTGGGGACAATTATCCACACCGTATCCCGATGAGAAACGACGAAGAACGCCTTAATGTGTATAACGAGTCCGGCGAGGATGGCTTACGTGGATATCTTGGAACACCTAAGGAGATTGACTTTGACAGGATTAACAAGGAGCTTTCAGAGTTTAAGGCAGGAAAAGATATAATTGAGATAAAGCATATGGGCCGCCAGGACGGTGATATCTCATATGATGAAACTGATTTTACAGGAATTAAGGTGCTCATTCTGGAGTGGACCCACGGAGGAAGCGAATACCTTAAGGGTGTTGATATACCTGTATTTTTGGAGAGTTCGCCTGAGGAGACTAAGGCGCGCCGCATTAAGAGAGGACGTGACGAAAACGCCGCAAGCCCTTTCATATGCCGCGTGGTAGAGTTGGAGCAGGAAAAGCTTGATTTACAGAGTAAAAATGCGCGTATAGTAGTTGGAAAGGATGGCAAAGTCTATGAACAATAAACCTATGCTTAACGCATATCCTGACAGTCTGGGCGGTAAGCTTTCCGATATCGCAGCGCTGCTCAAAAAGAAGGAAATGCAGGACACATTCTCATCATTTTATATTCTGCCAAGCCTGTATCATTCGGATTTGGACCGCGGATTTTCGGTCGTGGACTACAATCTGAATGAGGAGCTTGCGACAATAGAGGATTTATCGCAATTGAAGGAGCTGGGGATTGACTTAAAGCTTGACTTTATTTTAAATCATGCTTCAGCACAGTCACCACAGTTCAAGGATCTTGTGGAAAAGGGCGATGAGTCGGAGTACCGGGATTTTTTCATAGACTGGAACAAATTCTGGGAAGGTCATGGAGTCATGACGGACGAGGGCTACATACAGCCTGATGAGTCATGCTTAAAGCAGATGTTTTTCAGAAAGCCGGGGCTTCCGATTCTCATGGTTGAGTTTCCGGATGGACGAAGGGTGCCATACTGGAACACATTTTACCAGGAGGTGCATGGCAGAGAATATCTGGGCAGATGGATTTAAATATAAAGTCCGAAAAGGTATGGGATTTTTATCGTGAAACACTTGAAAAAATAGCATCCTACGGTGCGGCTATTGTGCGGCTCGATGCATTTGCCTATGCGCCTAAGGCACCGGGGAAAAAGAATTTCCTGAATGATCCTGAGACCTGGGAATTTCTACAGCAGATCCATGAGCTTGCAGCTCCGCTCGGGCTGACTCTGCTGCCTGAAATACACGCGGCATATGAGGAGAAAATATACAAAACCCTTGCAGATAAGGGCTATGCCACATATGATTTCTTTTTACCGGGACTGGTAATTGACGCGATTGAGAACAGGAGAGCAGATTACCTTGCAAAATGGGCGCGTGAGGTTGTGGATGATAAAATCTCCACTGTCAATATGCTTGGCTGCCATGACGGCATACCTCTTCTGGATTTAAAGGGACTGCTTCCGGAGGACGATATTCGCTCGCTTATAGATTTGATTGTATCTCGTGGCGGCATGGTCAAAAATCTTCACGGACAGAAGAATATATATTATCAGTCAATGCCACATATTACAGTGCGCTTGGTGAGTCTGACAGCAAAATGCTTCTGGCCCGTGCTATTCAGATGTTCATGCCGGGCAAGCCGCAGGTATGGTATCTGGATCTCTTTGCAGGCAAAAATGACCATGAGGCCGTAAGACGCGCCGGAGAATCAGGACACAAGGAAATTAACAGAACAAACCTTAGTGCCTCCGATATCAGGGAGGCGCTAAAAAAGGATGTTGTTGCAAAGCAGCTTGAGCTGCTTCGCATGAGAAATACACATAAGGCATTTGAGAAGGGAGCTGTCATCACAGTAGCAGAAGAAGGACCAAAGCTCTCAATCCGCTATGATAACGGTGAAGCGTATGCGCTTCTTACGGTGGATTTTGAAGCCGGAGCATATGAGATAGAGCTGAGCTGATTTGTGTATTACTTATATGAAGCAGTTAGAATATATTTATCATAAAAGATGCGATATCAAAAAGGAACCGGATTTTCCGGTTCCTTTTTTGCTGCGTAGAATTATTAACATTCCAGTATTTATCAGCTGTTAAGTATGTGTAAACGATTTCATGAATTAGCTTTGAAAACCTGTACTTCTGGTGTTTATATTGCACTCAAGCAAACGAGCTACAGCCGTTGCTGGAAGAAGCAAAAGAAGTGGATGGCTCATAGAGGATAATAAAGAAAGAGAGGTTCATGATGTTAAATGTCATGGACCTCTCTTTCTTTAGGGGAAAATTATAAATGTTTCAAATAATTTTCTACATTCTGATACTCAACGCCATTTTCCATGACGGAATCTTCACCACGATAGAGCACACATCGCTTGGTAATCTGGCCAAATCTCTGACTTGTTTGATTCAGTTTCTCTTCGTCAACTAAGAAGCGGGCTTGCATTGGAACAATTTTCGAGCTGTGTTTTATTTCGTAGCATTCACATGTATTGAGTTTAGCATCGTAAATTACCATATCGTATTCGCCGACAGCAAATTGCAATTTGAAAACACGTTGATGCCTTTTAGCCGATTTGAATGTTTCTAAAAGTACGATGTCTTCCATCATACGACCACGCACTTCTTCCAAAATACGTTCAGAAACTAACATTTTTTCGTGCTCGCTCAATGTAGAGAATAATTCATCTTTTGTCAAAGAATGAACCAATGCCTGTGCCTGGCAATAACGCATGCCTGGTTGCGTGAATAAAATATTCTCTAGTGGTTCGGCACTTGGAATTACCGTTTCTCGTGGAACGTCAACAATCAGGTCAAGTGCTTTCAAATATTCTTTGATTTCCTCTATGTGAGCATTTGTAATACCAATAGATTGTTCTTCTTTATTGTGAATCTCCAACATATCCATTAATCGTTTGGTTACTGCTTCTGTATCGATTTTATCCAAAATATCTGTACGCTGTTTGGGATTACGATCTCTTCGCAAAACATCAGCAGCTGAACCCAAATCATGAGATTTGAATTTGTCGGTCAGAATACGAATAAGGAAACGATGATTCATATCCTCAATGATTCGATTGATAGCACCTGTTAGTTCACCTGCCTCATAGAGTGATTGGAGATGACGGAAATATCCTCCGTCTTGACAACAACTCAGGGAGTGCTGGATATTTTTACAGATTGCGGTATCGATATAACGCCGTGTGGATTCGTCATCACGGAACGAAGCATCCTCTGAAATAACGTCTTTATCATCAAAATCCAGTTCTCCTGCACGAAGTGTGCCGCCATAGCGAATATACTCGTCAATACTGTCGATACCGAGTAAACGACTATGTTCACGGAATGGAATAAAGGTAGTGTGAATCGTAACAGCTCGATCATAAAGTTCCTGATGAAGCGCAAACCAAAAGCCAAGAGAATCTGTTCCGGATAAAACAATTTTCATACCTTGTGCAGCTAGATATCAGAGAATAGTGCTGCTGAATCAATAAAGTCGGGCATTAGGTTACTTCGTCAATAAAAACATATTCATATCCCAGATCAAGGAGTTTGCCCAAATCACGATTCATCGCTGCATGGTATCGCTCCCTTTTGCTTTGATGTATGCTGATTTTGAGGACTGTGATGGAGTCATTCCTAAAACAGCCTGACGCAGCATTGTTGTCTTTCCTGTTCGTCGCAGACAAATACCAAGCATACACGATCTGTTTCCTCACTGTTTAAATATGCCTGTAACTGTCTGAAACAATCACGTTTTCCCCAGTTTTTTACACCTTTTGTCAGTGCCAGAAGACGTTCTCCGATAATGACAGAAGTTTCAAAATCTGTAGATTTAGATGGATCAATAGAACTGTGTTGTTTCAGTTCTTTCAATTCTTCTTGAAGCTGTTTGCGCCTTTCAACACCTGCAAAAATTTCTTCGCGTTCGTTCTTTTTAATGTACTTGCTTTTGCTTTTTCCATTCTCTGTCCATTGCAGATAAGGCTGCTCTTTGCCGTAAATTTTCTTCATGTTGATAGAACCTTGTGGTAAGGCTGCTATCTCGTTTTCTAATTCATAAATTCGTTTGTAGATATCCATAATATCACCCCGTTTCTTACAATCTATTATAACCCATTTTGAGTGAAACATCAATGGGTTATAATGGGTTATAACGTCAAAAAATGTGGAAGTGAAACGACTACTTTTTGTCGTGAACAAAAGATTGTGAAATCAAGATGGATAAAGTATAATAATCATAAGTTATTTTTCTGGGAACTATGCGTATTGTTGTAAAAAACAACGGCATTGTAGTATAGTTAAAATGTATTGATAAGCCGGAAGAGCTGCTGCAGATATAAGAGGTAACAATATGGAATACGAACACATAACCCACTCCTTCGAGCCTGTCTATGATGAAAACAGCCGCATACTGATCCTCGGCACTCTGCCGTCCGTTGCATCAAGGGAAAACAATTTCTATTACGGACACAAGCAGAACCGTTTTTGGAAGCTGCTTGCGTATCTGTTGGATGAACCGGTGCCGGAGACGATAGATGAGAAGAAATATATGCTGTTTAAAAACCACATAGCCATATGGGATGTGATACAAAGCTGTGATATCAAGGGTTCGAGCGACAACAGCATCAAAAACGTCAGACCGACAGATATAAGGAAAATCCTTGAAACAGCCGATATAAAACAGGTATATGCAAACGGAAATAAAGCAGGGGCGCTTTATAAGAAATATCAGCTTCCTCTGACAGGTATGGAGCAGTCACACTGCCGTCCACAAGCCCTGCAAATGCGGCATGGTCATTTGAAAGGTTATGCGAAGCATGGACACGGATACTTGCAAACCTTTAGAGATTTATATATAGAGGTAAAATTTACTTATGAAAACAATAGAATTTGATACACATTTTTACAAAAAGCTGTGGACACTCATGGTTCCGATAATGGTGCAGAATCTGATGTTGGCGCTGGTGGCGGTGGCAGATGCTTTCATGCTCGGAGGACTGGACCAGAACTATATGTCAGCGGTTTCGCTTGCCACACAGATACAGTTCATCCAGAACATGTTTCTATCAGCAGCTACAGCAGGGCTTGCAATACTCGGAGCACAGTATTGGGGCAAGCAGGACATAAAGGCGCTCGATGATATATTCGCTCTTGCAATCAGGATATGTGGCATAGTATCGGTGCTGTTTTTCGTGGCATGTGCATTTTTCCCACGATATCTGATGCTTATTTTCACAAACGAGCCGGTGCTTATAGATTATGGTGTAAGCTACCTTAAAATAGCTTCTTTTTCATATTTATTAACAGGTTTTTCGCAGTGTTATATAGTCATGATGAAGATATCAGAGCACGCGGGTACTGCGGCGGCAGTCAGCTCAATTACAGTGCTTATAAACATAATACTCAATGCCATATTTATCTATGGTGCATTTGGCATCGAGAGCATGAATGTGAGGGGAGCGGCACTTGCCACACTCATATCAAGAGTAGTGGAGCTTATGCTTTCAATCACATTTTCGTACAGACCGGGTTATATCAGGCTTAAAATTAGAGAGCTTTTTGCAAGGAACAGGGAGCTGTCAGCAGATTTTATGAAGTGCTCCGGGCCGATTCTCGGAGCAAGCCTTGTATGGGGCATAGGCTTTACATCGTACTCTACATTTATGGGACACATGGGAACAGACGCGGCAGCAGCCAACTCAGTCGCGGCGGTTGTGCGTGATATCATTTGCTGTCTCAGTGCAGGTATATCAAGCGCTGCCGGCATCATGATAGGAAATGAGCTGGGCGCAGGAAATTTAAAGCGTGGAAAAGCATATGGTATCAGAATGGCAAAACTGTCATTTTTGTGTGGCGCTGTTATGACAGTGCTTATGGCGGTTTCAGCACCGGTGATTTTACATTTTGTAAAGCTCACACCGCAGGCAGCAGCGTATCTGAAGCAGCTGTTTGGTGTACTTGCCCTCTACATGATCGGACGCTCGGTAAATGAAATCATCATAAACGGTGTCTTTGGTTCGGGAGGAGATACGATGTTTGATATGTATTCTCTTGCTGTTACGATGTGGGGCATAGCGATACCGCTTGCAGTTGCAGGTACATATTTCCTGAACTGGCCGGTGGTTGTGGTGTATGCGTGCACCTGCGTGGATGAGATTGGAAAGATACCATGGACACTCATACATTTTAAGAAATACAAGTGGGTAAAGGATTTGACCAGATAAGGGAAAGAGAAAAGGAAAAGGGGAATTATAATGCAGACGTTAAAGCTGTTGTTTTCAAAAATTACAGATGATAATCCTATATATGAGAAGAAGGATGTTGTTGAAAATATATTTGTGTTTCGTATTCTTTTGATATGGCATTTGCTATATACATTTGTATTCATACTTAACTGCCTTAATATATTTATTGTTGATAATAATATTTTTGTTAAAGGATATATATTATCCTGTATTCTTCTGCTGGTGTTTATTGTGCTGCTGATGATAGTTGGACTGGAGCAAGCCTGTGCAAAGTATCTGTGCATTTCAGAGGCAGGTTTTCTGGTGATGATAACGTGCTCGTCGCTTACATATCATATGATAATAGCTGCGATGTTACCGATTGTAATTGCAGGTGTATACTCGTCAAAGTACCTGTCGAGATTTGCATTTGTTTTTTCGATTTTTAATATAGCGCTTAGTACATATGTGGGTTATTATTTTGGAGTGTGCGATGCAAATATGGTATTGCTTACTACAACATCACTTGAGCATCTTCAAAAGGATGGAGTATTTTTGCTGAATGAGGTGAATAAAAATCCCGGACTTACTCTTTTTATGTATTATGTTTTTCCTCGTTCACTTATAGCAGCCGGATTTTACAGTGTCAGCAATGGTGTTAATAAAATGCTTCGAAGAACAATGGAAAAAGCGCACCGTATCAAGAAGGAGGCTGCAATGGATGACATGACCGGCCTTTACAATAAAAATAAGCTCCTTGATGACCTTGAAAAGCCAAAGGAGCCTGACCGAAAGGTAGCTGTCATATATTGGGATGTAAATCAGCTGAAGTTTGTGAATGATACATACGGACATGGGAAGGGAGACCGTCTTATAGCAAGAATAGCGGGAACCATCAGACTGGCTGCAGCAAATGATAATGATAATGTAAGAGTATACCGCTATGGAGGCGATGAGTTTATCATGATCATACCGGATGGGACTGAGGATGATGCACTTAGCTTTATTGAAAGATGGAATAAGATTATGGAACCAATCCAAAAGGACAGCAAAATTCCGATTTCCGCATCAGTAGGCTATGCCTGCGGCAGATACGCCGATATCAATAAGATTATCTGTGAGGCTGATGAGAAAATGTATGAAAACAAGCGTGTGCGCAGGGATTAGTAAAGCGAGATAACTGATTGTCTGTCAACAATCTCAACATCCATAATCTCACCGAAATTACAGTCTGCCTCATTGTCATGTATTTTCTTTAGGAGAAGCTCGGTTGCAAGCCGGGCTTTTTTTGGTACATTTTGTGATACCGATGTAAGCTTCGGTACGGTGTACTGGCATAGATTCAAATTATCATAGCCTATGACAGATAAATCAATCGGGACACGGTAACCGCCGAGACGCGCTCCCTCCATGATGCCGATAGCACATATGTCGGCAGTTGTTACCACAGCTGTGATTGGTGCCTTGCTGCTTGCAATGGCACGACCGGCCTCGATACCGCCCTCATATGAAGGTGAATAGCTGAAAATATATTCAGGACGGAAAGGAATATGACTGTCCTGCAAAGCTTTTTTGTATCCGTTAAAACGTTTGGTGAGGATGACATTTCCCTCATAATCAGCTACAAATGCAATCTCGGTGTGTCCGTGATTTATCATATATTTGGTTGACAAATATAAGCCTTTTCGTCATCAGATATTACATTTATGAGATTAGGGTGAGAGTAATTGCTGTCAAAGGTAGCAATAGGGCAGTTGGCTGCATCCATCAGCTTTTCAAGATTTTGGGCAGAGGTGGGGAAAACCAGAATCATCCCATCGACATTCCAGTTCTTAACCAAAGATAATATATCTGAGCTTCTGGATACTGATTGAAGCATGGTGAAGTATCCGTTTTTGTGAAGCTCTGTTTCTATTGTACCAATCATTGTGCTGACATATGGGTTTTCAAAATAATTGTATCCTGAAGCATAATCCTTATCCTCCAGAAACGTAACAACTCCGATAATGTGTGAGGAATTGTTTGAAAGACTTCTTGCGTTCATATTCGGAACATAATTATATTCCTCTATAATTGAATTGATTTTATCCCTTGTTTTCTGTGAAACACGGCTTGTCTTTCCGTTGATTACGTTTGAGACGGTCATTGTGCTCACACCTGCCATTTCGGCAATATCCTTAAGTGTCATTTTAAACTCCATTTTATTCAGTATTATAATTTTTTTACTATAAAGTTTATACATAAACCACAATAAGTTTGAATATAAACAATAATAAGTTTATACATAAACCGAATATGATTCAAAATATAGGTTTATAAATTATCTTAAGTATACATTTTTATTTTGCAAATAGCAATCTGTTTTGCAAATATTTACACATAACCCTAATTTATATGTAAAAATGCACAAAAATTATATGAAAATAATATGAAAAATGATGAAAAGACGAAAAACTATTGACGAATGTACAAGGCAGTGATAGATTATAGTTAGATTTAGCGCTAAACTAACTTGGACGAAAAAAAGATATTGAATTACGAAAGTGAGGATTTCTATGAAAAAGAAACTTATTGCAACGGTTATGGCAGCTACAATGGCAGTGACAGCACTTACAGGCTGTGGCAGCTCATCGTCTTCATCAGCTAAAAAGGACATAAAGGTACCAACAGAGCCATTTGGTGATACAGTTAAGTACGACCCTTCGGTTGAGATTAATGATGGAAAGGACGTCTCAATTGACCTGTGGGAGTGGGGAAGCGATGAATTATTTCAGGAGATTATTGACAGATACACAGCTATTCATCCTAATGTAACGATAAACCTTGTGGATAATCCATGGGATGATTACTGGACAAAGCTTCCTTTGGCACTCGATGGCGAGAACGGACCGGCTCTCTTCAATGTACATAACAGCTATCATGAGAATCTTATCAACTATATGGCACCGCTTGATATTCCTGTTGAGGATTTGGAGCAGGACTTCAACGGAGTAAGCGCTCATGTGATTGATGGCAAGGTTTATTATATTGATTACGGAATGATGACAGGCTCTGTTTATTACAACAAGGATATGTGGAAGGAAGCCGGACTTACAGAGGATGATATTCCAAAGACCTGGGATGAAATGATTGAGGTGGCAAAGAAGCTTACAATCAAGGATGGAGACAAAATAGTCCAGGCCGGACTCAATTTCAATAATGATTTCCATCAGAATTACCTGCTGGGACTTAACTATCAGCTTGGTGAAAACTTATTCCAGGAGGATGGAAAGACACCTAATGTTAATTCAGATGCGATGAAGAAGGTTATGCAGATGCTCGTTGATATGTATGACAAGGATCAGATCGGTTCAAAGGATTTTGGCGAGAACTGTGCAGACAGCTTTGGACAGGGACAGTCGGCAATGGTTCTTCAGTGGGGTCATTACTACAATACACTTAAGACAACATGGAGCGATATAGATTTTGGTGTATTTGAAATTCCTACATTTGACGGAAATCCATATGCATACAATAGATATAACGGTGAGTCAACATTCGGTGTAAACAAAAAAGCACCAAAGGATCAGCAGGCAGTTGCACAGGATTTTGTAAAGTTTTTCCTCTGCGATGATGAGTCTCAGGTAGATTTCAATCTTGCCATGAGTACCTTCCCTGCAAAGAAATCCCTTGCAGACAATGAGGAAATACTTAAAAACCCATCGCTTAAGGTACTTTCAGAGCACATTGACCACTACATCTGGCCGGGTCCGATGCTTCATGTGTTGAGGAGGATATGAAAAAGGCCGGAGAGGACATATTCTACAATGGAGTGGATATTGATACAGCTTTAGACAAGGCACAGGCTGATATTATAAAGGATATGAAGAGCAGTTCATTCCAATCAGTCGAGAATCTATATGAGTTTGCAAAATAACAGGTAAAGATTCACTACGGAGGATTATTAATGTTTAAAAAATCACGTCCATTACAAAGTAAGAGTGAAATAATTTTAAGAAACATAGTTGTTGTAGCTATGGTAGCTTTCTTTATAGTGTTTTTGATAATACCAATTGGTATAGCATTTGCAGGAAGCTTTCATGAGTGGAATCCGTTAAGCGGAACGTACAAGTTTTTGGGGCTGGAAAATTATAAGCAGGTGTTCACGAGCAAATTGTTCGCCAAATCAATGTTCAATACAGTGATCTTTTCAGTAGTTGTAATTGTTTTCAGAGTCGGTCTGGGACTGGGAATCGCGTATGCTATTTATTCAACGCTTATAAAGCATAAGAGTTTTTTCAGGGCAGTTTACTATATGCCTGTAGTAACGCCTATGGTTGCAGTGGCATTTGTATGGAAGTTCATGTACAATCCACAGATTGGAACCATCAACAAAATATTCGGGCTCGATATCAACTGGCTGATGAATCCCAAAACTGCTCTGATTGCAGTAATTATAATGACCATCTGGAAGGATTTTGGATATGCGGTTGTCATGTATATGGCAGGCCTGTACTCACTTCCGGCAGACGTCATGGAGGCAGCACAGGTTGACGGAGCGAGTGGCTGGCAGAAATTCAGATACATTACATTGCCGTTGCTTAAGCCTATGACACTTTTTGTAGTCATTACATCAATTATTTCGTATATCCAGGCATATGTTCAGATACTCATCATGACAGAGGGTGGACCGGGAACATCAACATATCTGGCTTCTTACATTATTTACGATGAGGCCTTTGTCAAATACAACTTTGGATATGCATCAGCACTTTCATTTGTGCTTTTTGTGATTACCGCAGTGCTTACCGTGCTTTCTTTCAAAGTATCGGGCAAGGAAGAGTAGGAGGAGAATATCATGAGAAAAAAAGTAAGCAGTATAGTTTTAAATGTATTCCTTCTATTATTGGGCATTGTCACAGTTTATCCGTTTATATGGATGCTATGCTCATCATTTAAGCAGAATAAGGAAATAATGGCGTTGCAGCAACATCTGCTTCCACAAGAGTTTACAATAGACAATTACATCAGCATGAATTCGCATTTCAATTTCATGAGGTTTTTTGGAAACAGTTTGTTTATCACGATTGTTGTAACCCTGCTTGTGGTATACACCAGTACAATCTGTGGTTTTGTATTAAGCAAATATAAGTTTAAGGGCAGAAATATCCTATTTGGCTTTGTATTGGCAACTATGATGATTCCATGGTGTGTAACAATTATTCCGAAATATACGATGATCCAGAAATTCGGATGGATGGACAGCTATAAGGCACTTATTATTCCGGCTATGTTCAGCGGATTTGGAATATTTATGATGAAGCAGCATATTGAGACTATCCCTGATGAGATTATTGAAGCTGCCAGAATGGATGGCGCTAATGAGTTTTATATCTTTCACAGGATTATATTTCCGATGGCAAAAAACGGAATTTCAAGTATAGCTATTTTTCAGTTCCTGTGGACATGGGAAGACTATCTGTGGCCTTATCTTGTAATCAATACCAAGGAAAAGCAGCTATTGGCAGTGGGTCTGAAGATGTTTAACGGACAGTATTCAACAGATTATGGCGCACTTTTTGCGGCAACGGCAATATCTATCATACCTGTTTTACTGATATATCTGTTCTTCCAGAAGCAGTTTATCGCAGGAATTGCTGCATCGGCTGTCAAGGGATAGCGTAATTTATATGAGAGGGAGTATTTCATGCAGGAAATATACAGAGTAAAGACAAGTCCGGTGGCATTATCGGACAATATGATAATAGGTGAAAAATACAGGATTACATTACTGACAGAGGCGCTTGTCCGTCTGGAATACAGTGAAGATGGCGTATTCGAGGATAGGGCAACACAGACAGTATTGTTCAGGGATTTTCCAAAGACCGGCTATCATGTGGTGCGTAACGCTGATGGAATTGAGGTTCATACATCAATGCTGCACCTGATATATAATGAGAAGGAGTTCTCATCACACGGACTGAGTATACAGATTAAGGGAAACCTGAGCGCGTATCACAGCATCTGGCATTATGGCGAGAAGGTGCATGATTTGCAGGGTACAGCGCGTACACTTGATGACGTAAACGGAGAGGTTGAGCTTGGACACGGTGTCGTTTCACGCTTTGGATATTCAATTCTTGATGACAGTAAATCACAGATTTTACTTGACGATGGATGGATTGAGCCAAGAAAAAAAGGTGTGTCTGATTTGTATTTCTTTGGATATGGACATGATTATAAACAGGCGCTCAATGATTTTTACAGGCTTTGCGGCAAGACTCCGATGCTTCCGCGATATGCACTGGGAAACTGGTGGAGCAGATATTATAAATACTCAGAAGAAAGCTATATGGAGCTGATGGACAAATTCGATGAAAAGAATATCCCATTCACGGTAGCAGTAATAGATATGGACTGGCATCAGGTTGATGTGGATCCTAAATACGGAAGCGGCTGGACAGGATATACCTGGAACAAAAAGCTTTTCCCGGATCCGAAGCGCTTTCTTGGAAAGCTCCATGACAGAGGAATGCATACTACCTTAAACGTACACCCTGCGGATGGTGTGCAGGGCTGCGAAGAAATGTATGTTGATATGGCAAAGGAAATGGGCGTGGACTATGAAAATGAGGACCCGGTTGTATGTGATCCGGCAAGCCCAAAGTTTATGGATGCATATTTTAAGTATCTTCACCATCCGAGAGAGGCTGAAGGTGTGGATTTCTGGTGGATTGACTGGCAGCAGGGCAGCAACTGCAAGGTTGAAGGATTGGATCCGCTATGGATTTTTAATCATTTTCATTATCTCGATAATAAAAGAGACGGCAGGCGTCCAATGACATTTTCGCGCTATGCAGGTCCGGGAAGCCATAGATATCCGATTGGATTTTCGGGAGATACACATATTACATGGGAGTCGCTTGATTTCCAACCGTATTTTACAACGACAGCGACAAACATCGGATATGGATGGTGGAGCCATGATATTGGCGGACATATGCTGGGCTACAAGGATGATGAGCTGACAGCCAGATGGACACAATATGGTATATTCTCTCCGATAATGCGTCTGCACAGCTCATGCAGCGAATTTAACGGCAAGGAGCCATGGCGATTTAAAAAAGAGACTGAGGAAGCGATGGAGGCGGCTCTCAGACAGAGGCATTGTATGATTCCGTATCTGTATACCATGAACTATCGCAGCTATGCCGAGAATATGCCGCTGATTGAGCCTATGTATTATGAGTATCCTGAAAATGCAGAGGCTTATGAGGTAAAGAATCAATATTTCTTTGGCAGCCAGCTTATGGCAGCACCTGTTACAACTCCACGTATTAAGGGACTTAATGTGGCAAAAACCAAAGTATGGTTCCCGGAGCATCTGGTATGATATCTATACAGGCATGCGCTATGATGGTGGAAGAATGCTGGAGGTTTACAGGGATTTGAGCAGCATACCGGTATTTGCGAAGGCAGGAGGCATACTTGTGTGTGCGGATGCTGATGAGCTTGATGCAAGGGCTGTTATCAAAAATCCTGATGTATTATGTGTCAGGGTATTCCCGGAGGCTGATGGAGAGTTTGAGCTATATGAGGATGACAATGAATCTTGCGAATATGTGGATGGCAGATGTGTAACCACAGCTATGAAATATTTTGCGGATGAGGACAAGTTTGTCATTTCTCCGGCAGATGGCGATACATCATTAATACCTGAAAAAAGAACCTATAAGCTTATCTTTGAAAGAAGAACCGAGGAAGCAGCCGGTAATGTAAAGGTATCAGTGGACGGCAAAGAGGTCTGGGCAAAGAATGAATATGATAAAGAAAACAGAAAGCTCACCGTTACTGTAAATGCATCGATAGCAAGCAAAATAAGCGTTGCAATATCGAAAGACACAGTAGCGCTTGATAATCAAATCGAAAAAAGATGCTTTGATTTCCTGAATCAGGCAGAGATAGGCTTTGTGCTAAAGGATGAAATCTACGGTCTTATTACATCAGGCAAGAAGACAACAGTGATTTTATCAGAGCTCAAGGCAAAGGAGCTTGATACAGAGCTGTATGGTGTATTGACAGAGATACTTACAGCCTGAGGCTAATGATTTTTAAATTAGCATTTATAGAAAGCTGCTGGCTACACACTGTGTGACCGGCAGCTTTCTTTATTGTAAAAAGTAAAAATGGATGATACTATTAGACTAAGCTAAAGTATTATATAAGAAACATCAGGAGAAACACTATGAACAATTGGGACAGAATGAGAGCGGGAAAGCTCTACAATGCAGACAGCGCAGACATAGCAGGCTACCATGAAAAAGGTATGGGGCTGTGTGACAAATTCAACCGTACACCGATTTGGATGAAGAAGCGCAAGCAGCGTATTTTGGAGAAAATGATACCATCTGCAAAGGATGGTGGTGCATGCATCTTTGCACCATTTTACTGTGAGTATGGTGTAAATATCCACTTTGGCAAGGGCTGCTTTGTAAACTACAAATGTACATTTCTGGATTGCGCACCGATTGAGCTGGGTGACGGAGTATGGGTTGGAGCAAATGTCACTATTGCGACACCTTGCCATCCGTTTTTGTCAGAGGAACGCCTGCCGCAGGAATATCCGGACGGCTTCCATGACCTTGAATATGCAAAGCCTATAAGGATTGGTGACGGAAGCTGGATATGCTCGAGTGCTACAATCTGTGGCGGTGTCACAATCGGAAAGAACTGCATAGTGGCAGCAGGTGCAGTTGTAAACCGCGATATACCCGATAACTGTATCGCAGCAGGTGTTCCGGCAAGGGTGCTGCGCAAGCTTGACGAGCGGGACCGCATAAATGTGTGGGACACTTACATGAAAAACGAGGTACCGTTGTCGCAGAGGGAAAGAGAGAGGTAGTTGTTGACCAACATACCAATAAATGGTACTATGGTAATAACAATGAAACACCTCGAAACTATATAATGATATAAGGGGCAAAAAGTATTTTGACCCTTTAATCATATAATTCAAGGGAGGATTATGCGATGGGAAATTCATATAAGAACTGTAAAATACAGGACAACACAGCAGAGCTGATCTACGAGAACGGCAGTCTGTTTGTTACCATATTTGAAAACAACATAGTGCATGTTGCACAAAAACCCGGCATCGAAAGTGTTGCAATCGAGGAGGGCTTCATTCCGAAGGCTGCCACACCGAACGTGACCTGCAAGGATACGTCTGATGCCAAGGAAACAGCGACAGGAGCCGGTGTAAGCGATGCAGCAGTTAAAGCAGTCATCCGCGCAAGGGATATTACTGTATATGTGAAGGATAACGAGAAGCTTGATATTTATTACAAAGATAAGCTTGTACTTTCAGATTATGAAAAAGCACGCAAAAAGAGTGAGAAGAATCCGTACGAGGATCTTGCCATCGCAGAGCTTGAGGGACATACTGTCGGAAAAGATGAAGAAAAAACTGACTCTGTTACTATCATCAAAAAGCTTGGAAAGGATGATGCTATTTACGGTCTGGGAGATAAGCGGGATGCCTCAACAAGCGTGGATATTCATATGTAAACTGGAACACAGATGATCCTGCGCCACATGTGGACAGCTTCAAATCGCTGTACAAATCCATACCGTTTTTTATCGTGTTGGGCGATGCATATTGCTATGGAATTTTTGCGGATAATACCTACAAGACAACCTTTGATTTCGGTTATGAAAACACAGATTACTATTTCATCGAGCATGAGAAGGGTGAGCTGGACTACTATTTTATGCCGGGAAATGATATGGCAGAGGTAGTAGGACTTTATACATCACTGACAGGCACCACACCGCTTTATCAGAGATGGATATACGGCAGCCATCAGAGCCGCTGGGGCTATTACACACAGGATGAGGTGCTTGATATAGCTGACAAATTCCGCGAACTTGATATCCCATGCGATGTGATACATATGGATATCGATTACATGAACGGCTACAGGGTATTCACATTTGATGACAAGAAATTCCCTGATGTAAAAGGGCTTTCAGATAAGCTTGCTGACAGGGGCGTAAAGCTCATATCCATCATTGACCCGGGTGTGAAAAAGGATGAGGACTATTTCATGTACAAAGAGGGCATGGAGATGGATGCATTTGCACATGATACAGATGGCAGTGTATATGAAAATGCTGTCTGGCCGGGAACATCGGTATTTCCGGACTTCACAAAGCAAAGCGTCAGAAGCTGGTGGGGAGACAAGACAAAGATACTTCTTGAGCATGGTATCCGTGGCATATGGAATGATATGAATGAGCCTGCAAGCTTCAACGGACCACTGCCGGATGATGTGCAGTTTGAGTATGGAGCACATGAAAAGGTTCACAATATTTACGGACATTTTATGGCAAAAGCCACATATGAGGGACTTGCGAAAAATGATGGTGGAAAACGTCCGTTTGTACTTACAAGGGCTGCATATGCCGGAAGCCAGAAATACTGCGGTGGCTGGACCGGAGACAATCATAGCATCTGGGCGCATATAGCACTTTCGCTTGAGCAGGTGTGCAATCTGTCAGTCAGCGGACTTGCCATGTGCGGCAGCGATATAGGCGGTTTCGGAAGTGATACTACACCGGAGCTTCTTGTCAGATTTTATGAGGCAGCAGTATTTGTGCCGTTTTTCAGAAATCATTCAGCGATGGGAACACGCAGACAGGAGCTTGGCAGTTTGACGAGACTACGATAGATGCAGTCAGAAAGACAGTAAAGCTCAGATACAGATTTATCCCATATATCTATGATCTGGCACATGAGTGTGAAAAGACAGGAGCACCTATCGTGCGCCCGCTCGTATACGAGTATCCTGCAGATAAGCATGTGAGAAATATTTCCGATGAATATATGCTCGGAAGCTTTGTACTGGTTGCACCTGTGATCGCACCGGGCAAGGAGGCAAGAGAGGTTTATCTGCCTGACGGCGACTGGTATGATTACTACACAGGCGAAAAATACAGTGGCGGCAGATATATTTTAGCAGATGCACCACTTGATAAAGTACCTGTCTTCATAAAAGCAGGAGCCATTATCCCTGTTGCAGACGGAGAAATCCGCTCTACAGAGGACATTACAGAGGATAAGATCAGCATACTGACATATCCGGGCAAGAGCAGCTTCGTGCATTATCAGGATGACAATGAGACGTTTGCATACAGAGACGGTGCGTACAATGCTGTTGAGTATACCCTGGATGGGGATAAGCTCGAGAAGAAGGTGTTGCATAAGGGATTGTAAAAATACATAACCTTAAATTTAAAATTCAATATCAACCTCTATAGGGCAGTGGTCTGAACCGAGCACATCGGTATGGATTGCTGCCTTTTGCAGCTTATCATTGATGCGCTTTGATGTGATAAAGTAGTCGATACGCCAGCCTGCGTTCTTTTCGCGCGCCTTAAAACGGTATGACCACCAGGAATATATACCCTCGGCATCCGGATAAAAATATCTGAAGGTATCGGTAAAGCCGGAACCTAAAAGCTCTGTCATTTTAGAACGTTCCTCGTCTGAAAAACCTGCATTTTTGCGGTTGTTTTTTGGATTTTTCAGGTCGATCTCATTGTGTGCGACATTCAGATCACCGCACAGTACGACAGGCTTTTTGGCATCGAGAGTCTTAAGATATTCACGGAAATCATCCTCCCACTGCATACGGTACGGCAGCCTTTTCAGCTCATTCTGTGAGTTTGGAGTATAGCAGGTTACCAGATAGAAATTGTCATATTCGAGTGTGATGACACGTCCTTCCTTATCATGCTCATCAATGCCTATGCCGTAAGACACAGATAATGGCTCATTTTTGGCGAAAATGGCTGTGCCGGAATAGCCTTTTTTCTCGGCATAATTCCAGTACTGGTGATAGCCCGGCAGGTCAAGGTCAATCTGTCCCGCCTGTAGCTTGGACTCCTGAATACAAAAGAAATCCGCATCTATACTGTTAAAAAAATCAAGGAAACCTTTCTGGACGCATGCGCGCAGTCCATTTACATTCCACGATATAAATTTCATGTCTTAGTCCTCCATATAAGTGTGTGTATTAAAATCATATTTAAAAAGTATTCTTCTTACAAAAACGAAATCATGTAAGCAGGCAGACAGAGTATGTCTTTGTCTTTTGAGAAATCCTTTGTATATACGAGATATTTTTGAAGAATACGGTTTGAAAATTTTATTGAAAATTCATCCAGTGACTTATGGGTTTTATAGCCACTGGATTTTACTTCAATAGGGCAAACCTTATTTTTTTTGGCAATAAGAAAATCTATTTCGTAATTATGGCGTGAACTTTCATTAAAAAAAGTATAGTAAAATAATTCGTTGCCATTACACGTTAAAAGCTGTGCAACTACATTTTCGTAAAGATAGCCTAGATTAGTTCCTAGCTTGTCATTTAACAATTTTTCATAAATTATGTTTTCTGTGAAATCTTTGTCTTTAAACATCAATGTAGTAAACAGCCCGGTATCGCATAAAAATAGTTTAAACCGGGTTAAGTCTTTGTTGGTTGACATACCGGCACTTGGGTCATTTGCATGGTATGATACCAAAACAGTTTTTGAGTCTTTTAACTCTGCAATCAGTTCCAGTGTATTATCGGCGCGATTGTTTGTCAGTACGCTTGATACCTGATATCGTGAAGCATTTTTGTTTAGCTGCGCAGGAATTGCATCAAAAAGCATAGATATTTTTCCAGTAGCATCTATTTTTTTGAAATCATCTTCATAAAGATTCAGAATATCACGCTTCACGTCATCAACCTTACGGAAGTTATTGGTTTGATATATTCATCAACTGCCTGCGGCATTCCCCCGACAAGCATATAAAGACGGAAATCACGCATCAATTTACGATTAATCTCTTCTCCGAAGGGTTTTTGAGAATCGAATAGCTTATGGATTAGGGGGATAGTTGTTTCATCATTCAAAGCCCATAAAAATTCTTCATAATCCATAGGATACATGTTTAGCTTTCTTTCTTCGCTTGGAATAAGTATATCCTGTACGTTTTTTTTGATAGAAATCAGAGAACCGGTTTCTATATAATCATATCGGTGATCTTTTACAAGTGATTTGATAGCCTGTCTTGCGCGGGGGCATAATTGTACTTCGTCGAAAATAATCAAAGACTCTCTCTCATAGAGATCGACTTTGTATTGGAGCTGCAACTGCAAAAACAGATAATTCAGATCTGAAATATCCTCAAACAGTTCACGTATATTTTTTGAGACGATTGAGAAATCAATGATTATATAACTTTTGTATTCATTTCGTCCAAATGACTCTACGATGGTTGACTTGCCTATACGACGGGCTCCTTCGATTAAGAGTGCTGTTTTACCATCGGAATCCTTTTTCCATTGCAATAATTTATCATATATTTTTCGCTTAAACATGACATTCTCCTAATAAAATTACAAAATCGCATTTTTTATTTTGATGTTTTACTACAAAATCGCATTTTTTATTTCAACGATTTACCACAAAATCGCATTTTCTTTTTTGCTATTTTACCACAAAATCGCATTTTTTAAAAGAGGTTTGAATCTGCAGATTACACTTTTTATATAAAATAGTTACTGTTCACACCGAACAGTGTGACCAGCAACATAAAATACGTATAATAGAGGAAGAAAATACGCAAGATAATACGCAAGATGGAGTCGGTTCATAAGCTGCACCAAGCTGGTGCAGAAATCAGAAATATGTGAAAATATGACATAAATATAATAAATCCGCTACACTATATCATATGATTACGCACATGATATAATGTAGCGGATTTTATTGTTGATTATTTTAAAGCTCAAGTAAAATTTCTTATAGCACATCGCTTCCATCAGGAATCTTTGAGATAATAGTTCTGTTAATCCTGATTAAGAATAATGTCGAAACAGTAAAGGATATCACCTCTGCTATCGGGAAAGCCCACCATACAGCGTGAAGTCCACCGAGCTTTGAAAGGATGTATGCTGCCGGAATTAAAACCACAAGCTGACGCATGATTGATACGATCATGGAAAAGACAGCCTTTCCCAAAGCCTGAAATACTGTGCCGACGATAATACAAAACCATGCGATGAGAAAATGCACTCCGATTATTCTGAGCGCCGGAACACCGATTTTGAGCATATCGTCAGAGGCGCTGAACATTCCAAGAAGCACATGTGGTATGAACTCAAAGCAGGCAAAGCCAACGAAGAGCAGACAGAATGCTGTTATAAGGCTGACCTTTATTGTCTTAACCATACGCTTTCTGTTCTGAGCACCGTAGTTGAATGCGATGATAGGTGTGATTCCGTTGTTCAGTCCGAATACAGGCATAAAGAAGAAGCTCTGCAGCTTGAAATAAACACCGAAAACAGCAGCGGCAGTCGATGAAAAGCCGATAAGTATTCTGTTCATGGCATATGTCATTATAGAGCCTATAGACTGCATGATGATTGACGGAATACCGATAGCATAAATGGTTCCCATGATTTTGAAATCCGGCTGTAGCCCTTGAAGCTCAGGCTGATTTCATGATTGAATTTGTGGTTGCAGGCAAAGGCAACAACGGCGGCTACGCACTGTCCCACAACGGTTGCCACGGCTGCACCGGTAGCACCGAGCTTAGGGAAGCCAAGCAGTCCAAAGATCATGATAGGATCCAGAATGATATTTGTGATGGCACCGCAAAGCTGTGATGTCATGCTGAAAATAGTTCTTCCTGTCGATGTAAGCACCCTCTCAAAAAAGATTTCCGCAAAAATACCAAATGAAAAAATCATAACAGTACTCAGGTAGCTCACACCCATATCCATGATTTCGATATCAGCATTTCCAATCTGACTCATGTAAAAAGGCTTTACGATTGTAAGTCCGAGAATCAGAAATATTACGTAGCTGAATGCATATAGCACGGCACCGTTGATGCCGATTTTGTTGGCCTCGTCGTATTTATGGGCGCCGAGGGACTTTGACAGCAGCGCGTTTACACCTACACCTGTACCGGTTGCGACAGCGATGATGAGTGTCTGCAAAGGGAAGGCAAGTGAAACTGCTGTGAGTGCGTTTTCGGACAGCTTTGCAACGAAAATACTGTCCACGATGTTGTATAGAGCCTGTACGAGCATGGAAATCATCATAGGCAAAGACATGTTAAATACAAGTCTGCCGATAGGCATGGTTCCCATCTTGTTCTCTGTTACAGGGGCTGAATTTGTTTCCTGACTCATAATTCCTCCTATTGTAAATGATTGTTAATTTAAAACTCCTACATTATATATGTACGAAGCTTTAGTTATTAAAATTAAAATCACCGGTAGATTAGCCGGTGTTTAAAATGTGCAACAAAGCGCCAATTACATATAATACCATGACTGCAGGATACTTTCAAGGTATTATATAACTGTTAAATCATATCATAATAGTTAATGAAAAAAATGCCTCAAAAAGTATAGCATTGCAGGGTATAAATTACGATAACCGCTTGACAAAATGACAGAGAGATATATAATTAGTTCAAAAATGAATAATTCAAAAATGTATAACGAAGCAGCAAAATAGGAAAAGAAAAGAAGGAATATCACATATGAAATTTAACTTTGAGTTTGCAGAGAAGATTTCGCGAACCTACAGCGATGAGTGCAGACCACTGTGCCATGAGCTGAAGCTTCCGCAGACAGCCTTTGATATACTCATGTTTCTGGCGAACAATCCGGAATATAAGACGGCAAGGGATATAGTTGAAATAAGAAAAATCAAGGCAAATCTTGTGTCTGTAAATGTTGATAAGCTTGTGAATGAAGGCTATCTGGAGAGAAAACCTGTGGAAAATGATAGGAGGAAGACGGAGCTTGTCTGTACAAAAAAGGCCGGGACTGTCATTGAAAGAGGAAGGCGTATACAGCAGCAGTTTACAGCAAATCTGTTTGCAGGGATAGATGAGGAGCAGAAAAAGCAGCTGACGATTGTTATGGAACAGCTTGAGAATAATATGGATGAAATAATCAGGAGGAAATCACACAAATGAGCACATTAATAACTATAATAGTAACATTTTTTGCCGGTATGGGCGCAGGCCTTGGAACTGGCTTTGCGGGACTAAGCGCAGCAGCAGTAATAAGCCCTATGCTCATTACATTTTTGGGAATGGATCCTTATATGGCAGTGGGAATAGCCTGTCGTCTGATGTACTTGCCAGCGCAGTGTCAGCCTATACATATGGAAAGAACAAGAACCTTGATGTAAAAAACGGGCTCATAATGATGGTCACGGTTTTATGCTTCACGGTTGTCGGAAGCTATGTATCAAGCCTCGTGCCGTCAGCAACAATGGGCAACTTTTCGGTATTTATGACATTTTTACTCGGAATCAAGTTTATAGTCCGTCCTGTCATGACAACAAAGGAGGCCATGCAGGGAGTTTCAGCTAAAAAGAGAGCTGTCCAGTCAATCATCTGCGGCGTGCTTATCGGATTTATCTGTGGCTTCATAGGTGCGGGAGGCGGTATGATGATGCTCCTCATCCTCACATCAGTGCTTGGCTATGAGCTTAAGACTGCAGTCGGAACGAGCGTATTTATCATGGCATTTACAGCTTTACAGGAGCTGCCTCGCACTTTGCCATCGGTGGAAAACCGGACTGGTTTGTGCTGCTTTTATGTATTGCATTTACACTCCTTTGGGCGAGAATTGCAGCGGTCTTTGCAAACAAGGCATCCGCAAAAACCTTAAACCGTGCTACAGGTATTGTGCTTGTAATACTTGGCATCGTGGTATTTGCATTTTCACTTCTGAGCTGATTTTTCTTGAATATATAACTGTAAGCCCCGGCTGCCGACCGGGACTTACATCATTACATAAAACAAGAAAAAATCATCATATGTATTTTAAGGGGATTGCGAAAAAAATCTACCATTTTGTGCAAAACCACATATTTAATAGAAAGATTCACATAAAGATTATTGAGAATATAGTATTGCTCCCTTAGAAAAATAGTACTATACTGAATTTGTCTGATGAATTTAGACTTGAGTATAAATGCCCTTGAGTATAAATAATAATATAATTAAATGGTCAAAAAGTATCATAAGATAGGAGGAAATAACAAACTATGTCTTCAAAAAAAGATGCGATGAAAAAGAAATTGGAAAACATGCATTTGGGTGAAAGGATTAACTATGGCTATAGAATGGTTATTACCATGATGCTTATTTCGGGACTGCTTTCGATTGCGGTCATTGGTGTGTTGTTTTTCAATATGTTAAACTATGTAAACAAGGTAAATGCTGCCGATCAGGCGGTTAAGACATGTAGAATAAATGTAAATGCAGCGGCTAGAAATGTAAGAGAGATGGCACTTAATCCTGACAAATCAACATATGACGACTATGAGCAGGGCGCAAAAGAAAAGCTTGAAGATGTTGATGTGCAGTTAAAAACAATAAAAAAATCAGGTATCGTTCCTGAGAATCAGTATAATGAATATTCAAAGGCTCTTTCTGACTGGGCGAATATCGGATACTCAATCATGGATAAGATTAAAGCCGGACAGAAGGATGAGGCTGTTGATCAGATTATCAATGAGTGTACACCAAAGTTAAATAAAACAGTTGAGCTTGCAAAGGAAATCAACAAGCTGACTGACGAAAGAACCATCAGGCAGTTGTAAGGACATATGTATGTGCTGCAGTCGGACTCATAGTCATCATTATCTGTCTGATATGTGCATGGCAGTTGACAAAGAGAACAGGAAAGATCGTGCTTGATACAATCCTTGAGCCATTACATGCAATCGAGGAAGTGGCAAAGGAGCTGACAGAAGGAAATCTTCACAGCACACTTGATTACCGTTCAGAGGATGAAATCGGTAGATTGGCACACAGCATGAGAAAGTCTATCCGTATTCTCGGCTCATATGTGGATGATATAGACAGGTCGATGAAGCTCTTTGCGGACGGACATTTTGATGCACAGCCGGAAGTAGAGTGGAGAGGCGATTTTGTAGGTATTTTACATTCATTTATGGAATTTGAAAAAAGTATGGCAGTCACCATAAAGGGAATCCAGAATGTATCAAGCGAGGTTTCAAGTGCGGCAGAGCAGGTAGCTGCAAGCTCAAATGACCTTGCAGACGGTGCAACCAATCAGGCTGCGGTTGTAGAGGAACTGACAGCGACGGTTGAGGGAGTTTCAGAGCAGGTGGAGCAGAATTCAAAGAGTGCAAAGGAAATCAGTGGAAGAGTGGATGAGCTTGGAGGTGCAATTTGGGAAAGCAATGGAAAGATGCAGGAGATGGTTACATCTATGCATGAAATAAACGAAGCCTCTAAACAGATAGATCAGATTATATCAACCATTAATGAGATTGCATCACAGACCAACCTGCTTGCATTAAACGCTTCTATTGAGGCAGCAAGAGCAGGGGAGGCAGGAAAAGGCTTTGCGGTTGTGGCAAATCAGGTAAATATGCTTGCCGATCAAAGTGCACAGGCTGCAAAGGAATCAGCTGCGCTTATAGAGACATCTGTGCAGGCTGTTGAAAAAGGCATGAATATTGCAGAGCAGACAGCTTCACAGCTTGAAGAAGTAGCAGAGAACTCTAAGGTGATTACAAAAGAGGTGACTAATATAGCTGATACACTGGAGACCCAGACCAGTGAGATCAAGCAGATTAACGAAGGAATTGAGCAGATCAATGATGTTGTACAGACCAATTCAGCAACATCACAGGAGTGTGCGGCTGCGAGCCAGCAGATGAGCAGTGAATCAGAAAATCTGAGTGAAATGATAGCAAAATTCAAAATCTCAGACATTGAAGAGTAATATAATAGAAGGTGAAATTTAATGAGGGCTTTTGATGCATATAAAATACTTGACGAGCAGGAGGCAGGAAGTCTGATAGACTTAATTGCACCTTGTATGGATGATTATCTGTATATTATAGATTTAAAGAATGATACACTGAGGATATCACAGTCAGCGGTAGAGCGTTTTATGCTTCCTGATAAATTTATGAATGATGCAACAAAGCATCTTCGTACATTGGTTTATGAGAAAGACCGTAAGCTGCTCGAAAATCACAAGCGTAAAATATATGATGGAAAAGAAAAAAGGTACAACGTGCTATGTCGTTTGATGAACAGCAAAAATCTCCCGGTATGGATTAACTGCCGTGGGGAGGTCATCAATGACGAGGCGGGGAAACCACGATATATTATAGGCTGCATGAACGAGACAGGAACAAGGCAGCGAGCTGACAATATCAGTGGGCTGTTAGGTGAAAAGGAGATGGCATCATATCTCTATTCACAGCCTAAAGAGAAGCTGTCAGGTTATTTCATACAGATTGGAATTGACGATTTTGGGATAATCAATAATGTTCAAGGTCAGATATATGGCAACTACATACTTAAAAGAGTGGCCGAATGCATAGCAGAATGTCTCTCAAGCGGTCAGAGAATATATCATCTTGTTACAGATAAGTATATGCTTGTGGATATGCTTAGCAAATCGCAGGATGATGTGGTGCAGTTGTTCAAAAGGATAGGTGAAAAAATTGATGAGTTTATAGTTGATGAAAACTATAAATCAATCTTTTCGATTTCTGCCGGAGTGACAGATATATCAACACTGGCAGAGGGCGCAATAGAGTGCAGGAAAAAGTCGGATTTTTCTTTAAAATGTGCCCAAAAAAGAGGCGGAGGAAGCATTTACTTCTTTGAGGCAGAGGATTATAAAGCGTCATTGCGCAAAAATACCATCCTGAGTGTGCTTCGTAGCGCAACTGTAAATGATTTTGAAGGCTTTGAGGTATATTACCAGCCTATCTTAGATAGTGCTGATCGAATAATCGGTGCAGAGGCACTTTTACGGTTTTTCATGCATTCGGATGAGGGCGATGAAATGATTTCCCCGGTTGAGTTTATTCCTTTACTGGAGGAGAGCAGGCTCATCATTCCGGTTGGAGAGTTTGTATTGAACGAAGCAGCAAAAATGTGCCGTGAAATGCAGCAGTATATTGCGGATTTCAGGGTAAATATCAATATATCATATATACAGATTATGCGTGGAAGTATGGCAAATAAAATTCTCTCTGTTATCCAGGCAAACAATCTGAGACCTGAATCAATCTGTATCGAAATGACAGAGAGTGGATTCATGGATATGACGCCATGTTTTTGCAGCTTCAGGAAAAAGCTTGATGAGAATAATATCCAGTTCATAATAGATGATTTTGGAACAGGCTATTCAAATCTTCGCTATGTCAGTG
>ENA-OQBT01000156-OQBT01000156.1-human-gut-metagenome-genome-assembly--contig:-NODE-156-length-47202-cov-6.839490_pt1 | contig 47202 bp, 56 predicted proteins | sample MGYA00242749_ERZ504557 | MGnify/ENA primary metagenome ERZ504557 (study PRJEB26092, sample SAMD00036243) | human gut metagenome | host: Homo sapiens | study: EMG produced TPA metagenomics assembly of...
CTTTTTTTAATTTTTTGAAGCATTTAGTCTTCAGAAAAATCAAAGCGGAGAAGGAGGGATTTGAACCCTCGCGCCGCGTTAACGACCTACTCCCTTTCCAGGGGAGCCCCTTCGGCCAGCTTGGGTACTTCTCCAAATTGCCCTACTTACTAAGTAGTTCCGATATTTATCTCTGCCGTTCTCAGCGACAGGTGATATTATATCTCGTATCTTTTATGTTGTCAAGTACTTTTTTAACTTTTTTAAAAAGTTTTATTCTGTATTTGACAAACGGAGAGAGTGGGATTCGAACCCACGCGCCCTTGCGGACAAACGGTTTTCAAGACCGCCTCGTTATGACCACTTCGATATCTCTCCATATAATGTTTTTCAACATTTTTTGTGCTGTTTTGTCAGCGCATGTTGTATTCTATCATCAAATATCTCCCCTGTCAATAACAAATTTGATATTTTTTTCAAAAAATTGGACATATAGCTTCAATTTCTGCTATATGTCCATATTTACCGGGATTTTCACCCTGTTCTACTCTCTATTCTACTCTCTGTTTTCCTTCAAAAATGCCTCCGCAACCACCAGATCTTCCGGTGTTGTGATCTTGATATTGCGATAAGAACCTTCTGAAAAGCGGATCTTCACCCCGGTCTCATGTTCTGCAACCATGGCATCATCTGTAATTCCGGTCATTTCCTTCTGCCGAATGCTGGTATATGCGCCATAGATCAGCGGGTATTGAAAGATCTGCGGAGTCTGGACGATCCATACACTGCTGCGATCCGGAGTTTCACTGACATTCCCATCCTCATCTGCGATCTTAACTGTATCCTTGGAAGGCATGCCTGTAACACTGGCACCTGTCTGTGCTGCTGCCATAAGTCCTCTTTCAATGATCCCATGATCAATAAATGGTCTGGCACCGTCATGGATCAGCACATACTCTGTATCTTTACACGCACGAAGTCCTTCATAAACAGAATCGTACCGTTCTTTTCCGCCGGATACTACAGCAGAAACCTTTGTAAAACCATATTTTTCCACGATTTCTTCTTTGCACCAGAAAACGTATTCCTCCCCTGTTACCAGGATCACATCCCTAATCAGCGGACTTTCCTGAAAACAGCGCAGAGAATAACAGAGCACCGGCATCCCGTCAAGCTCCATAAACTGCTTCTGTATTTTGCTGTGCATTCTCTTTCCCTGGCCTGCTGCCAGGACAATAGCTGTATTTCTGCACTCTCCCATGATCAATTACCCCGGATTCTTTTATCTTTCGCCAAGCTTCAGGTTCGGAACCGCATTCAGATCCCAGCTGTGGCGTGTTCCCCTGATATATTCATAGTAAGCTGCCACACCGATCATCGCTGCGTTATCCGTACAGAAGATCGGTGATGGACGGTAAAATTTGTATCCACGTTCTGTACATGCTTTTTCCATAGCAGTGCGAAGTGCTCCGTTGGAAGCAACACCTCCTGCAATGGCAACCTTTTTCATGCCAAAATCAGCTGCTGCCTGCATGGTATGCTCTACCAGTACGTCAACAACCGCCTTCTGGAAGGATGCCGCGATATCTGCACGGTTTACTTCCTCACCTTTCATTTTTGCCCCGTTTAAATAATTAAGAACTGCGGACTTCACGCCGCTGAAGCTGAAATCATACGGATTTTCGCCGATTTTTGCACGTGGAAACTCGATAGCGTCCGGATTTCCTTCCTTTGCCAGCTTATCAATCTTCGGTCCTCCCGGATATCCCAGCCCAATGGCACGTGCAACCTTATCAAATGCCTCACCTGCCGCATCGTCTCTGGTTCGGCCCAGGATCTCAAACTGGCCGTAGTCCTTCACAATAACAAGATGGGTGTGTCCACCGGATACAATGGCACAGAGAAACGGCGGTTCCAAATCCGGATGCTCAATATAATTGGCAGAAACATGTCCTTCTATATGATGCACGCCTACCAGTGGCATGTTTCTTGCATAGGCAATAGCCTTGGCTTCTGCCACACCTACAAGAAGTGCACCGACAAGCCCCGGTCCATAGGTTACACCGATAGCATCAATATCATCCAGAGTGACATTTGCCTCGTCCAGCGCTTCCTGGATGACCTGGTTGATCCTTTCTATATGATTTCTGGAGGCGATCTCCGGTACAACACCTCCGTACAGTTTATGGATCTCGATCTGTGAGGAAATCACGTTTGATAAGACAGTCCTTCCATTTTTTACAACGGAAGCTGCCGTTTCATCACAGGAGCTCTCAATACCAAGAATTAATGTATCTTTCATTTTTTTCAGTCCTCTTCAAAATTCAGTTCCACACTCTTCCCGTCTTTTCCCGGCCATGCCTTCGGAAAGATCTCACGTACTGTATCCATGTAATCATCCGGACGTACCAGAGAAGGGCTGTAATGGGTCAGCCACATTTCCCCCACTTCCGCATCACGGGCAAGAGTGGCCGCTTCACGAAACGTCATGTGTTTGTAGCCTTTTGCCTTTTCGATCTTGTCATCTTCACCGTACATTCCCTCACAGATAAAAAGATCGGAACCTTTTGCATTACGTAAAATAGACTCTGTCGGTCTGGTATCTGTGGTATAGGTAAGCTTGATCCCTTTTCTTGGCGGACCAAGCACCATATCCGGTGTGTAGATCCTTCCTTCATCCTCCACAGTATGTCCCTTCTGCAGCGGATTCCAGAATTTCAGCGGGATCTCATGTGCACTGGCACTGTCAGGAGAAAATTTTCCCTGGCGCAGGATCTCAAGGGTATATCCATAGCAGGTAACATTATGGTTCACACGAAATGCAGTGATCCGGTAACCGTTCAGTTCCAGAACCTCCTCCGGTTTCGTGATCTCGATAAATTTAATCTCAAAGGGCAGCTCCGGTGCGATCACACGAAGTGCGCTTACCACACGTTCCAGTCCTCTTGGGCCTACCAGAGTCAGCGGTTCTGTGCGGTCTGCATTTCCCATAGTCAAAAGGAGTCCCGGAAGTCCGCTGATATGATCCCCATGATAATGGGTAAAACAGATCACATCAATAGGCTTGAAGCTCCAGCCCTTTTCTTTAATGGCCACCTGAGTGCCTTCCCCGCAATCGATCATCAGACTGCTGCCGTTATAACGGGTCATCAGTGCGGTGAGCCATCTGCGTGGCAGCGGCATCATTCCTCCGCAGCCAAGTAAACAAACATCTAACATATTTTTCCTCTTTTCCTGTTCTGTGGCAAAGTTTAGCATACTTATCCCGTACAGACAAGTACCTCTCCCGGGTAAGCCTATTCAGAAACTGCGGTGCGTGTCATAAGAACAGCATCCTCTGTGGGATCTGTATAGTATCCCTTTCGCAGGCCATCCCGCACAAATCCCTGACGTTCATAAAGCCGGATCGCAGTCTCATTTCCTGCCCGGACCTCCAAATGGATCATGGTGATCCCACGCTCTTCTGCCAGACGGATCATACTTTCCATAAGGAAATTTCCGATTCCCTCTCTCTGACGGTCTCTGCGGACAGCCACATTGGTCACATCCCCCTCATCCAGCACCGTAAGAAGACCACAATATCCCAGGATCCGGCCCTTTTCTTCCACAACAAGAAACATCCCATTCTCTTTCATAAGAAATGTCAGAAATCCCTCTTTTGTCCAGGGGACTGAAAAAAGTTCCTCTTCGATCTCCATAACCTGATCCAGATCATCCACAAGCATTTCTCTTAAGATCATGCGTTTTCCCCTTCTGATCCTTTTTTCAGTTTCTGGGCACGCTCCCGTTCAGCCTGTGAAACACGGAGATAATCCGGTTTGTGCTCAGCCGCTGTCTCGGTTCTGCCTTCTTTATAATAAAGGACACCAAGTGCACCTACAGCACCTGCTCTCTGTCTGGAAAGATGGGCCGGTGCAAAAGAAAACGGTACAGTAAGCTTATCTGCGATGATATCTTTAAATACCGGGACTCCGTCTCCGAGGAATGTTACGGCTTCTCCCATCTCATTCAACATGGAAAGAAGCTCCTCAATTCCCACTGCCATCTGATCCTTTACCGTCATGAGCCTGTGATCCTCGTAACGATAGATTCCCGTATAAACCTGCTTTCTTCTGGCATCCATGATCGGACAGATCAGTCCGTTTACATCATAGAGATTATAGCCAGTGCCTCCACAGTCGGAATCCCGACCAGTGGTTTGTCAAGGGCAAGTCCAAGTCCCTTGGCTGTGGCAGAGCCAATACGGAGTCCGGTAAAAGAGCCGGTCCCTTGGCTACCGCAATAGCGTCAATCGTCTTCAGATCCAGCTCTGTCATCTTCACGATCTCATCCAGCATGGGAAGAAGAGTCTGGGAATGTGTTTTCTTATAATTAACTGTATATTCCGCTACCAGTGTATCGTCCTCCACAACGGCTACGGATGCCACGATTCCGGAACTGTCCAGTGCCAAAACTCTCATTCTGTCTTTTCTCCTCTCTCCTCAATGGTGATCTTTCTGTATTCAAAGCCCTTCTCAAGATCTTTTTCAATGGTAACTTCAATCCTTTTTTCCGGCAGGATCTCCTCAATGAGTTCCGCCCATTCAATCAGACAGATTCCCTGCCCGAAAAAATAATCATCGTATCCGATCTCTTCCATTTCTTCCAGGTCCCCGATACGATATACATCAAAATGATAAAATGGCAGACGTCCGTCTTCATATTCCTGGATAATGGTAAATGTAGGCTGTTTACAGGTTCTGTAATTCCAAGACCTGCTGCCACTCCCTGTGTGAACACGGTTTTTCCAACTCCCAGATCGCCTGTCAGTGTGTAGATCTGTCCCGGCTTCGCATTCATTCCGATCGTCCTTCCGACCTCGAATGTTTCCTCAGGATCATGCGTTTCTATGACCATATTTTCCACCTTTTTCTTGCACAATTATTCTTTGCATATTATAATAGAGCGAACAGCGAAATACAATACTTTTTGAAAAGGAGTGCGAAAACTATGGCAAATCCTATCGTTACCATCACAATGGATAATGGCGATGTAATGAAAGCGGAATTATATCCGGAAGTTGCCCCGAACACAGTAAATAACTTCATCAGCCTTGTAAAAAAAGGCTTTTATGACGGCCTGATCTTCCACCGTGTCATCAACGGCTTTATGATCCAGGGCGGATGCCCGGACGGAACCGGTATGGGTGGCCCGGGATACAGCATCAAGGGTGAGTTCTCCCAGAACCATTTCAAAAACGACCTGAAGCATACACCAGGTGTTCTCTCCATGGCAAGAGCATGAATCCGAACTCTGCCGGAAGCCAGTTCTTTATCATGCACAAGGCTGCTCCGCATCTTGACGGAAGCTATGCTGCATTCGGTCAGATCATTGAGGGCATGGATGTTGTAAATGCTATCGCAGAGACAGACACGGACTACAGTGACCGTCCTCTTGACGAGCAGAAGATCAGCTCCATGACTGTTGATACCTTTGGTGTGGATTATCCGGAACCGGAGAAATGCTAACAGGAATAATTTTCTGAAATAAAAAAGCCCCGCGAAGAGCAGACTGTAACACAGATCATCTGCCCTCTTCCCGGGGTATTTTTATACTGACATTCTCTTTTCTTTTACTTTTCGAAGGTCTTCACTTCTCCGTTTACTTTCGCAAAATACAGTTCTGCATCCTTCTCAAGTCCGGCTCTTCCGTTTGTTCCTTCTGTGATCGCCTTCTTCACCTCTTCGACCTGATCATCCGGCACAAGAAGCTTCAGGACAACCTTGTCGGTATATTCGGAATCCAGGATCGGCAAACTTCTTTCTCCTGCGATATACTGGATCTTTCCGATCCCTGTATAATCCGTCGTCACCTGAAGAGAGATCCCATGATGCTTCTCAATGACGGTGCTTGCCGCCAGTCCTGCCTGGACTGCACCGGAATATGCCCGCACAAGCCCTCCTGTCCCAAGAAGGACACCTCCAAAATATCTGGTCACCACAATGGCCGCATTATAGATCCCGGCTCCCAGAAGTACATCCAGCATAGGCCTTCCGGCTGTTCCGGATGGTTCTCCGTCATCACTGCAGCGGGTGGCTTCCCGGTTCATCCCTACGGAATATACATAGCAGTTATGACGTGCATCCCAGTATTTTTTTTTCATTTCTTCGATAAAGGCAAGGGCCTCTTCTTCTGTTTCCACAGGACGGACGGTTGCGATGAAACGGGATTTTTTTTCCACAAGTTCACCTTCGCCGCCTTCGTATATGGTTTTATAATGTTCCAGCATGGTTTACGCCTCCGTTATCTATATCCAACCCTCTGTTTCAGGCAGAGTTTTCTTTATTGTATAATAATTATCTTCATTGCACAATGTATAAGATATCATGAATTGTGAAATTTTTTTTAAGGCTTTATTTGGCTTTCCATATTTGTTATAATGAAACGGATTATAAAGGAGGAATATTATGAACTACGGAAAAAGATCCACTTCCAAGAAGCGGAATGCTCTGATCTCCCGTACTTCCATGCTGGAAAAAAGAGCACATGTTTCGTTTATCCGGGTTTTATTTACAGCTCTGATCGCAGTCTGCGTCATGGTTGTCTGCCTTGGTATCGGCTCCTTCCGGGGCGTGATCGCCGGAGCACCTGACGTCAACGATGTGGATATTTCACCTCTCGGATATGCAACCTTCCTGTATGATGACCAGGGAACACAGATCCGACAGCTTTCAGCCCCTACATCCAACCGTCTTCCGGTCTCCCTGGACCAGATCCCGGTCAGTCTGCAGCATGCAGTGGTAGCCATTGAGGATGAGCGTTTTTATGAACATAACGGTATTGATGTCCGCGGTATCGCACGTGCCGGAATGAAGGCGATCACCACCGGTAACTTTTCCGAGGGTGCCAGTACCATCACACAGCAGCTTCTGAAGAATAATGTTTTCACTGACTGGACCAACGAATCCACACAGCTGGAACGTTTCACACGTAAATTCCAGGAGCAGTACCTTGCTGTACAGATTGAAAAAAAATATGACAAAAATGTGATTCTTGAGAATTACCTGAATACCATTAACCTGGGTGCAGGTTCCTACGGTGTACAGGCCGCTTCCAAAAAATACTTTAACAAAGACGTATGGGATCTGAACCTTTCTGAATGTGCCACCCTTGCCGGCATCACGCAGAACCCTACCAAATTCAATCCGATCACCAATCCAAAAGCAAACTCCAAGAGACGGAAGGAAGTCCTGGATCACATGCTGGATCAGAATTACATCTCACAGGATGAATATAATGCAGCACTGAATGATGACGTTTATTCCCGTATCCAGGCCGCACAGCTTGAGAACACCGAAGAAGAAAGTACCGTTTACACGTATTTCGAAGATGAGGTTACCAATCAGGTCATCAGCGACCTGATGAACATTAAAGGATATACCAAGACACAGGCTACCAATCTTCTTTACAGCGGTGGTCTGAAGATCATGACAACCCTGGATTCCAACATGCAGCAGATCCTTGATGAGGAATATGCAAACCCTGATAACTATCCGGCCAATGTTCAGTATGAACTGGATTATGCACTGACTGTACAAAGCCCGGATGGAAAACAAACAAACTACAGCAAAGAAATGCTGCAGCTGTATTTCCGTGATCAGGATCCGGAATTTGATCTTCTCTTTGATTCTCCTGAAGAAGGTCAGCAGTATGTGGATCAATACAAGGCTAACATCCTGGCAGACGGAAGCACCGTAGTATCTGAGCGTGTAAACTTTGCGCCACAGCCACAGTCTTCCATGACTGTCATTGACCAGCATACCGGTTACGTAAAAGCCTGATCGGAGGCCGTGGCGAAAAAACAGCCAGCCTGACCCTGAACCGTGCCACTGATACGACCAGACAGCCTGGTTCTACCTTTAAGATCGTTTCCACCTATGCACCTGCGTTGAACGAAAAAGGCGATACACTTGCTACAACCTTTATGGATGAGCCTTACGAATACCCGGACGGATCTCCTGTCAACAACGCCTCAAGAAGCTACGGCGGCGAGACCACCATCCGCAAAGCGATCCAGAATTCCATCAACGTTGTAGCTGTTAAATGCCTGGAGCAGGTTACCCCGCTCTCGGCCTTAAATATCTGGATGATTTCGGTTTCACCACACTAGCTCACGGAACTGAGGCAGATAAAGATGCCAACGGAAATATCTGGAGTGACGCCAACCTGGCTACTGCTCTTGGCGGTATCACCAAAGGTGTCAAGAACGTGGAACTTTGTGCTGCATATGCAGCCATTGCTAATGGCGGGAACTATATCAAACCGATCTATTATACACAGATCCTTGATCATGACGGAAATGTTCTGATCGAGAACTCCTCCGTTTCCAGATCTGTGATCAAAGACAGTACCGCTTATCTTCTTACAAGCGCCATGGAAGACGTTGTAAAAAAAGGTACCGGTACCGCCTGCCAGCTGGACAATATGACTGTAGCCGGAAAAACAGGTACTACAGAGGACTACAATGACCTGTGGTTCGTAGGCTACACACCGTACTACACCTGTGCAGTATGGTCCGGCTATGACAACAACGAAAAAATTCCGGAAGATGCCCGTAACTTCCACAAAAACCTCTGGAAAAAGGTTATGACCCGTATCCACGAGGGCCTGGAGGACAGAGATTTCGATATGCCTTCCAGTGTGGAAAAAGCCAGTGTCTGCGCAGAAACCGGTCTTCTTCCCAGATCCGGATGCCCGACTATCACAGAGTATTTTGATATCTCCAGTCTTCCCACCGAATACTGTGATCAGCATTTCTACGGCAGCAGCGATTACGATGAAGAGGACTATTATAATAACGAAGATACGGACGCCGATACCGATGCAGCAGCTGAAGCGATTCCAAGCGCAGCTCCGGACAGTACTGACAGCACCGACACTGACAATACTGACAATTCCGATGACGGTTCCGATAATACCGGTGATGATACTGACAATTCCGGAACAGACGACAACACCGGTGGTGATGACGGCAGCTATGATAACAGCAATGATACCGGTGGCGATGACGGCAGCTATGACACCGGCGAAGATCCAGTAGAATATTATGAATGATCTCCATTATAGGTATCTTTCATAAACAACATATAAAAAAAAGTGGTTTCCTGAAATATGGAAACCACTTTTTTTACTTTTAATAACTTCTTACTGTCTCGCAGTTTATCAGTTCAGGCAAGTCCCACCCACCGCTTATTACTTTTCGCATTTGAAGCAGGGGACTTCCCTGGTTCGGTTAAAGTACCATCTTGGCTGCACCGTAGATTCCTGCATCATTGCCAAGTGTCGCGATCACGATAGGAGTATCCTTGCAGGATTCAAAAGCATACTCTCTGTAATATTTCCGGATACAGTCAATAAGCGGCTGTCCGGCCTTGGAAACTCCTCCGCCGATAACAATGGTCTCCGGATCTGTCACACAGCAAATAATGGCAAGAGCACCACCCAGCTGCTCTCCGACCTTTTCCATGGTTGCTACAGCTACCGGATCATTCTCCTTAAATGCGTCCAGAACTGCTTTTGCTGAAATCTCTTCGGCATCTCTGAGAACACTGTTCTCACCGGAAGCTGCAAGCTCTTTTTTTGCCATGCGGACAATTCCGGTCGCAGAAGCATACTGTTCCAGACAGCCCCTGTTTCCGCAGTTGCAGGATTCTGTTTCATGATGATCCACATTGGCATGTCCGATCTCACCGCCAGCTCCGTGATGTCCGGTCACGATCTTTCCATCAACAATGATACCACCGCCTACACCTGTTCCAAGTGTGACCATGATCACATCGGAGGAGCCTGCTGCAGCACCCTTCCATGCCTCTCCCAATGCCGCTACATTGGCGTCATTTCCGGCTTCCGCATGAAGACCTGTAAGTTCTTCCATCTCTCCCACAACGTTCTTATATCCCCAGAAGAGATTTACTGCACGTGATACTTCGCCTTTGGAGTTTACCGGTCCCGGAACACCGATCCCGACGCCTTCCACCTCCTCTTTGGAGATACCCTTTTCTTCCATCTTGGCATTTACTGCTGCTGCCACATCAGGAAGGATCTGATCTCCATTGTTTTCTTTACGGGTTGGAATCTCCCATTTCTCAACAAGAGTACCATCCGTGCGGAAAAGTCCGCATTTTACAGTTGTTCCACCTACATCGATTCCAAAACAATATGTTCCCATTTCTTACCCTCTCTTATTCTTCGTCATCTGGATTTTCTCTTTTTTTCGCAAGATTTGCCTGTACACGCTTGTACAGAGCCTCTGCCGCATTGTATCCCATCTTCTTCTGTCTGTGGTTGACAGCCGCTGCCTCAACGATGATCGCCAGGTTACGGCCCGGACGGATCGGAAGAGAATGGCATACTACCTTATTTCCAAGGTACTCTGTATACTCCTCATGCAGTCCAAGACGATCGTATTCCTTGTCTCTGTCCCACTCCTCAAGCTTGATCACGAGATCGATAGACTGGGTATCCTTAACGCTCTCAACACCGAACAGTGTTTTTACATCGATGATACCGATACCACGAAGTTCGATAAAGTGACGTGTGATATCCGGCGCAGATCCCACCAGTGTTACGTCACTGACCTTACGGATTTCAACAACATCATCACTGACAAGACGATGACCTCTCTTGATCAGCTCCAGGCTGCCTCGCTCTTACCGATACCACTCTCACCTGTGATCAGGATTCCCTCGCCGTAAACATCAACCAACACACCATGAATAGAAATACATGGTGCAAGCTGCACGCCCAGCCAGCGGATGATCTCTGCCATGAAGCTGGATGTTGTTCTTTCTGTCACGAATGTCGGAACATTATATTTAACAGCCAGATCGATCATGTCCTGAGACGGACGGGTCATGGTACTGAAAATAACACATGGGATCTTGCTGGAAATGAAACGTTCATATTTAAAACGTCTCTCCTCCTCATTAAGCTGCATCAGATACGTATACTCTACATATCCGATGATCTGAACTCGTTCATTGGCAAAATGCTCCAGATATCCGGTAAGCTGAAGCGCAGGTCTGTTGATCTCCGCAGTCTTGATCACGATGCCTGACAGGTCGATCTCCGGAGTCAGATTATTAAGCTCCAGTTCCTGTACCATCTTTGTCAACTGTACACCCTTCATACTTTTGTCTCCTTTTCGCTGAAAGTTTGCATTCTCACTGCCGTTTTACCGAGGCGTGAGACACCTTATCTTTAATTATACACAATCACTGCTGAAACTGCAATGCAGCATCAGGATTTATGAAAAAATTCATAGACCTGACGGGCGCTTCTGGCATTCATGCTCTCTGTCTGTGCCAGTTCTTCCTCCGATGCATCCCGGATATTTTCCACAGATTTAAATTTACGCAGAAGAGCTTTCCTCCTGGTATCACCGATCCCCGGGATATCATCCAGGATAGAATGGACCTGTTCCCTGCTCCTGAGGGAACGATGGTATTCAATGGCAAACCGGTGGGCTTCATCCTGGATCCTGGTGATCAGGCGGAAGCCTTCGCCGGATGTGTCAATGGGAATCTCCACATTGTTGAAATACAGGCCTCTCGTCCGATGATGATCATCCTTGACCATACCGCAGACCGGGATGCTTATCCCAAGCTCATTCAGTACCTTCAGAGCGATATTTACCTGCCCTCTTCCACCATCCATCAGGATCAGATCCGGAAGCCTTGCAAAGCTGTCAAATTCTCCGTTACTCTCATGAGTGAACCTTCGGGTCAGAACCTCTTCCATGCTGGCATAATCGTTGGGTCCCTGTACCCATTTGATCTTGAACTTACGGTAATCACTGCGTTTGGGACGGCCTTTTTCATAAACTACCATGGATCCCACAGACTCAAAGCCACTGATATTGGAAATATCGTAAGCTTCCATGCGCACCACATTTTTCAAGCCCAGCCATTCTTCCACCTCGTGAACAGCTCCGATGGTTCGTCCTTCCTCCCGCCTGATCCGTTCTCTGTCCTTGGCAAGTACCATACGGGCATTTTCTAGGGCAAGTTCTACCAGCTTTTCCTTGGTTCCCTTCTTCGGGACCGGATGTGTACCTTCTGCTTTCTTCTTCCTGACAGCCACTCCTCGATGATATCTGCATCTTCGATCTCACTTTGCAGCATGATCTCAGATGGGATAAATGGCGTTCCCGCATAAAACTGTTTCAGAAAGCTGGAAAGGACCTGCGCCTTTGTATCGCCCTTTGCCACACGGAGATAAAAATGATCTCTGCCGATCAGCCTGCCATCTCGGATAAAAAACACCTGGACAACCGCATCCTGATCCCTGAGGTCTTCACTGTCATCCATGGCTACTGCAATGATGTCCCTGTCCTCCTGCCCGTAGCCGGTGATCTTCTGACGTTCCCCGATCTTCCGGATACTGCTGATCAGGTCCCGGTATTCCATAGCATCTTCGTAGCGCATTTCCTCCGAAGCTTTCTGCATTTTTTCCATCAGCTCACTAATGGCGTCCTGAAAATCTCCATTCAGAAATTTGATCACCTTATTGATATTCTTCCGGTATTCTTCCTGGCTGACATATCCCTGGCAGGGTGCCTTGCACTGCTTCATATGATAGTACAGACAGGGCCGGTCCTTTCCGGTATCTCTCGGAAGACTGCGGTTGCAGGAGCGTACCTGATACAGCTTCCGCACTAGTTCGATCACGTCCTTTACTGCTCCGCCGCTTGTATAGGGGCCAAAATATCTTGCCTTGTCCTTTTTCATTCTCCTGGCAAAAAGCACTCTCGGGTATGGCTCATGAACTGTCACCTTAATAAACGGATAGCTCTTGTCATCTTTGAGCATAGTATTATATTTCGGACGATGTTCCTTGATAAGATTACACTCCAGCACAAGGGCTTCCAGCTCCGAATCCGTAATAATGTACTCAAATCTGGTAATATGTGTAACCATCCGTTCAATCTTGGCACCTTTATTACGACTGCTCTGGAAATACTGGCGCACACGATTCTTAAGGCTTATGGCTTTTCCCACATAGATGATCTCGTCTTTCTCGCCATGCATGATATAAACTCCCGGTTTTGCCGGAAGCTTCTTTAATTCTTCCTCGATTATGAACATAAATTATTCTCCTGTTTTACCATTACAGTAATAAGAAAACCGGGATTTCTCCCGGTTTCTTATGATCTGTTTTATGCCTGTGATCCCGGCTTTTCTTCTGTTTCTGTATGATCGGCATCTGTTGTCTGAGCAGATTCTTCTGTTTTCTCCGATGCCTGTATATCCTCTGTCAGTTCCTGTCCGGATATCTCCGGTCTGAACTGAACCGATTCTGTATTTTTTGCTGCCTCGTTATTTTCTGCAATCGTTTCAATATCCTGTTTATTGGACACTTCTTTTTCATCCTCGGAAAGTACCAGATCATCCAGATTCTCCGGGATATCCAGGCCCTGCTGAACTGCACGGAGGATCTTCATGAACTCTTTACCTGTAATGGTTTCCTTGCGGATCAGATATTCCGCGATCTTATCCATCTCTGTTCTGTGACTTCCAAGGATCCTCTTGGCTTCCTCATAGGAATGGTGGAGAAGCTTCATCACCTCATGATCGATCTCTGTTGCGGTATCATCACCACAGTTTAAAACTGCTCTTCCGCTGAGATACTGATTCTCCTGTGTAGCAAGTCCCATCAGTCCGAACTTCTCAGACATACCATACTGTGTGATCATGGCTCTGGCCACCTTGGTAGCCTGCTCAATATCATTGGCAGCACCTGTAGTGACTGTGTCAAAAACGATCTCCTCAGCAGCACGTCCGCCAAGATAGCCTACCAGCATAGCTTTCAGTTCTTTCTTGGTGTTGAGATATTTTTCTTCCTCAGGTACCTGCATAACGTAACCCAGTGCTCCCATGGTACGGGGTACGATGGTGATCTTCTGTACAGGCTCCGCATCCTTCTGGAGTGCATTTACCAGTGCGTGTCCGACTTCATGGTAGGATACGATCCGGCGTTCCTGTTTGCTTAAGATACGGTCCTTCTTCTCTTTTCCCACCAGAACTACTTCTACGGATTCTTCCAGGTCCTTCTGTGATACAGCTTTACGTCCCTTCTTGACTGCAAGGATCGCAGCCTCATTGATCATATTAGCAAGATCAGAGCCTACCGCACCGGAAGTTGCAAGTGCAACAGCTTCAAAATCAACGGTGTCATCCAGAAGCACGTTCTTGGCATGTACCTTCAGGATATCCACCCTTCCTTTAAGATCCGGTCTGTCAACGATCACACGTCTGTCAAAACGTCCCGGACGGAGAAGAGCCGGATCAAGAACCTCCGGTCTGTTGGTCGCAGCAAGGATCAGAAGTCCCTTGGATGTATCAAAGCCATCCATCTCCGCAAGCAGCTGGTTCAATGTCTGCTCACGCTCATCATTTCCGCCGCCATAGCGGGAATCACGGCTTTTACCAATGGCATCGATCTCATCGATAAATACGATACACGGAGCATTCTTCTTGGCTTCCTCGAAAAGGTCACGGACACGTGAGGCACCCACGCCCACAAACATCTCCACAAATTCCGAGCCGGAAAGAGAGAAGAACGGTACCTGCGCTTCACCTGCAACTGCCTTGGCAAGTAATGTCTTACCAGTTCCCGGAGGGCCTACAAGAAGTGCGCCCTTAGGCAGCTTGGCTCCGATGGCTGTGTATTTTCCGGGGTTATGAAGAAAATCCACAACTTCCTGGAGAGATTCCTTGGCTTCATCCTGACCTGCCACATCCTTAAAGGAAACGCCCGTTTCCTGCTGCACATATGCCTTGGCTTTGCTCTTGCCTACGCCCATGCCCATGATCCCGCCGCCTTTGTTCATGCGGCGCATGGAGAACATCAGAAGTCCGAACAGAAGCAGTGTCGGCAGAACCACGCTCAGGATCATTGCAACAAATTCACCAAAAACATCTGGCGGATCGGTTTCAAACTTGATTCCCTTTCCTTCCAGTCTCTTGGTAAGTGCTGTACTGTCTTCGGTCTTCGTGGTGTAATAGCTCATATCCTCGTACTTGGAATTCTTTTTCTTGGGTACGATCGTCAATGTACTGGACTGGATCGTTACTTCCTTAACCTGGTCCTTATCCACCATATCGATAAATTTATCATAGGAGATCTCACTGCTGTTATCCTTCAGCATATTGGTAAACAACGCGAAGCACACCAGTGTGACCAGGAGGCATATCAGAAAAGCCAGAATCGACTGATGATTTTTACCTGATCCCTGCCTGGGATCTTTGTTGTCAGGTCGCTTCCCGTCCTGATCATTATTCAGTTGATTATTCATTTTTTTCCTCCTCTTGTCATTTCTTTATTATAAAGAGAAAAACCATATAAATCAACTGCGAGATTACAAAAATACCATCGAAAAAACACCGCATTGGATATTGCCAGTGAACGTAAAGTTGTAGTATACTGTTCCCAGTGAATTGGAAAATTAAAGAGGAGAGGAAATCAGACAAATGAAAATAGGTTTTGATAATGACAAATATCTGAAAATGCAGTCAGAACACATCCGTGAAAGAATCGGTCAGTTCGGCAACAAGCTTTATCTTGAATTCGGCGGCAAACTGTTTGACGACTACCATGCATCCCGTGTTCTTCCGGGTTTTGAACCGGACAGCAAGCTCCGCATGCTGATGCAGCTTTCTGATCAGGCGGAGATCGTTATTGTTATCAGTGCCAATGACATTGACAAGAATAAAATACGTGGCGATCTTGGAATCACCTATGACGAAGATGTGCTCCGTCTTATGGATGAGTTTTCAAGCCGTGGCCTGTATGTGGGAAGCGTATGCATCACACAGTACTCCGGCCAGGAAAGTGCCGATCTCTTCAAAAAACGTCTGGAGAAACTGGGAATCCGTGTCTACAAGCTTTACCTGATCCCCGGCTATCCAAGCAACACTTCCTTTATTGTAAGTGACGAGGGTTATGGAAAGAATGATTATATTGAAACTACCAGACCTCTGGTCGTGATCACAGCACCGGGACCAGGAAGTGGAAAGATGGCGACCTGCCTTTCCCAGCTTTACCACGAATACAAACGAGGAGTAAAAGCCGGCTATGCAAAATTTGAGACCTTCCCGATCTGGAACCTTCCTCTGAAACATCCGGTAAACCTTGCCTACGAAGCTGCCACTGCGGATCTGAACGATGTCAACATGATCGACCCGTTCCATCTGGAGGCTTACGGCAAAACTACCGTCAACTACAACCGTGACGTAGAAGTTTTCCCTGTTGTACAGGCCATGTTTGAGAAGATCATGGGCAGCTGTCCTTATAAATCTCCGACAGATATGGGTGTCAACATGCAGGTAACTGCATCGTTGACGATGAAGTATGCCAGGAGGTTCCCGCCAGGAGATCATCCGCCGTTATTATAAGAGCATGAACGCTCTGGTTTCCGGCTCCGGTACAGAGAATGAGGTACGTAAAATCGAGCTTCTTCTCCAGCAGGCTCATGCAGAGATCACTGACCGTAAGGTTGTTCCGGCTGCCCTCGAAAAAGAAAAAGCAACCAATGGCCCTGCTGCCGCTCTGGAGCTTCCTGACGGAAAGATCGTATGCGGAAAAACCTCCGATCTTCTCGCGCATCCGCTGCCCTTCTTCTCAATGCTCTGAAAGAGCTGGCAGGAATCGATCACGAGCTTCATGTGATCTCCCCGGATGCCATCCATCCGATCCAGCAGCTGAAGACCAAATATCTGGGAAGCAGGAATCCACGTCTTCACATTGATGAGATCCTGATCGCCCTTTCCATAAGTGCCGCAACCAGCGATGCCGCACGCCTTGCCCTGGAACAGATCCCGAATCTCCGTGGATGCCAGGCTCATACTTCCGTAATGCTTTCCGATGTGGATGTGATCAGCTTCCGTAAGCTTGGTGTTGAGCTTACCTGCGAAGCCAAAAAGGAACAGAAGAAAAACTATCAGAAAGTCTGATTCTCTGATAACATACCTTCTGTATAAATAAAAAGCTATATAAGAAGCTCCGACCAGAACGATACATATATATGTCATCCCGGCCGGAGCTTTTTTATCTTATTCTTATTTTATTTCTGCGTTACTGTATCCGGATACTGCTTCCCACACTTTCTCCGCCACATTGCTTGGTAACGATGATCTTATTGTCAATTCGTTCCTTCAGCTCGGAAACATGGGAAATAATCCCTACCAGGCGTCTGCCATCTGCAAGGCTGTTCAGCGCTTTTAATGCCTGCTCCAGAGACTCCTCATCCAGAGAACCGAATCCTTCATCCACAAACATGGAATCCAGCCGGATTCCTCCGGCTGAGGCCTGGATCTCATCGGAAAGTCCCAGCGCCAGGGATAACGATGCCTGGAAGGATTCCCCGCCGGACAATGTCTTTACACTTCGTTCTGTTCCGTTATAGTGATCTATGACATTCAGATCGAGACCTGCTTTTTCTTTCTGATTTTTGCTCTGCTCCTGGCGTTTCAGTTCGTACTGACCGCTACTCATGGTCATAAGACGGAGATTGGCTCTTCGCAGGATCCGGTCAAAATATGCCATCTGGATATAAGTTTCCAGCTCGATCTTTGCCTTTCCGTTCAGTTTTCCATTGGCTGTATCCGAAAGATTTTTCATCCAGACATATTCTTTTTCCGCCGCAGTCATTTCCGTCTGACGTACCTGCACTTTATGATATATTTCCTCATTTCCCTTCTGAACAGAAAAAAGTGCTTTTCGTTTTTCCGAAAGCTGTGTTTTCTCTTCCCTAAAACGGCTGTACTGCTCTCTGAGCGCATCCTCATCTACTTCTCCGATTTCTTTTTTCTGCTCCTCAAAGTTTTTTACAACCGCTGTTATTCTTTCCTTTTCCGCCCGGATCTCCTGTAATTTCTGTTGAGCTCTTCTGCTGCTTTCTTTCAGCTCTTCATACAGCTTCCTCTGTGTTTTTATTTCCTGTTCCAGAGATTCTTTTCCACCTTCTCCGATCTCTTCGTTCAGCTCATCCACTTTCTGTGCTTTGTTCTTCCTCTCTGTTTCCAGACGTACGATGTCCTGTGCAGCTTCATTGATAACTCTTCCCAGTTCTTTCAGAGTCTTTTCTCTTTCTATGATCAGCTTCTCAAGATCCTGTTTCTGTTTTGCTTCTTTTTCCTTTCCCTGAACTTTTTCTGACAGGCAGCTGAGCATATCCTGTATCTGTCTTTCAAATCCTGCAGCTGTGTTGTCCGTCACTTCTCCATTTCCTGCCACCAGACTTTTCTGAATCAGTTTTTGGATCTCTTCTGCTGTTATCTGCTGCTGCTTTTTGTTTTCCACGTCTCTTGTCTGAAGACCGGCCTGTTTTCTGTCACATTGATTTTTCTCTTCCTGTAACTGAACGATCTCTGTTTCCAGCTTTTCGATCCACGTTTCTGTTTCGTTCTTCTTTTTTTTACGTTCTATTGCTATGCGAATCTCTTCCTCGCTGTCTGCCAGTTGCTTTTCACATTGGTCCTGTTTTTCTTTCAGCAAAGGGATCAGCTTTTTCCATTCCGTCTCATGTAAAAGCTCTTGTGCCTCCCTCTGGATCTGATGCCATAATGTTTTCTGGCGTTCTTTTCGTTTTCCTGCTTCCACACTCTGCGTATTTGCGTCATTCTCCAGTCTGTCCAGTTTTTGTTTCTCTCTGTCCAGGATTTCCTGATCCACAACCTGTCCTTTGGGAAGTATTCCCGGACGCGGATGCTCGAAAGAACCACATACCGGGCATGGGCAGCCCTCTTTCAGTTCCTGCGCCAGGAGCCCTGCCTGCGCGTCCAGAAAACTCTGAAACAGTTTCTGGTAAACTTCTCTCTGCTTTTGTACTTTTTCAATGGAAATCTTATATTTTTCCTGCTGCTCTTTCGTGGCATTATAAGCCCTTGAAACTCCTTAACCAGAGCAATCAGTCCTTCTAATTCTTTCTTTTTCCGAAGCCCTTCTGTCTTTTTCGTCTCTGCCTTCTGAAGTTCCAGCTCCGCGCTGTCCAACAGCGCCTTGTCTTTCTTTTGCTGCTCCAGCTCTTCCTTCTGCTGCGTTTCTTTCCGGATGATTTCTTCCTGCCATCCATCTATCTGTTTCTGTTCTTTTTTGATCTCTTCTTCCGTCAGCAGACAGCTGTCATAGCTTCGTTTTTCACTGTCCAGTTTATCGTACTCAAACTTGTATTTTTGTAGTTCTTCTCCTGCATCTGCCAGTATTGAAAGGCGTTTTTTTTCTTCCTCATCTTTTTTCTGCAAAAGCTGCTCTTCGGAAATATCCTTCTCTTTTTTTTCACTGACTGTTTCAAGCTTTCCTTCGATTGTTTCCAGCTCTTTTTTCAGCTTTTCCAGCTCCTGATATTTTTTCAGCTTTTCTTCTTTTTCACAGATCCTGATTCCAAGCTCTTCACATCTGTGATCTGCATCTTTATATTTTTCCGCCTCTTCTACTGCAAGCTGTAGAAGTGGTGTTAATTCTTCCAGATCTTTTTCCGCTTTTTTCTTTTTCAGCTCCAGATTTCGTTTCTGAGCCACAAGATTTTGTGCCTCTTCTGCTTTTCGTATATCCTGATTAAGCGAGTCTTCTTTTCCCGGAGCTCTTTTTCCTGTGCTTCACCATATTCCAGAAACTGCTTCAGAAGTTCCAGACTCCGCTCCAGTTTTCCCTCGAATTTTATCTTTTTCAGTTCGTCAAATTCCTCTGCCTCCTGCCATGAAGCAGTCTCCGTTTTCACTCCATCCAAATACTGGGCAATACTGCGGCGCATTTCATCATATTCCTTATATCTGGCTATTGACGCATCCTTAAGTTTCATCTGAATCTGCTGATAAAGTCCTGTGTGAAAGAGCTGTCGGAAGATCTCTCCTCTCTGTGTAGTTCCTGCCAGAAGTAATTTCTGGAAATCCCCTTGGGCGATCATTGCGATCTGTGTGAACTGATCATAACTCAGTCCCAGAAGCTGTTCCACTGCCGCAGTAACATCTTTTGCCTTTGTCACCGGCTGACGTTCATCCGGATAGATCAGCTGTGCTTCAGCTTTTCTAAGAGTCTGTCCGGTGCCTCTTTTTTTCGGAGCCATATATTCCGGACTCCGGCGCACGTGATAGGTCTTCCCCTGATAGGAAAAAACAAGCTCCACAAAAGTCTCCGTGGAATCTTTTGCATACTTACTCCGGAACATGGCGGATTCCCTTACCTCTCCACTGGCTCTTCCATATAACGCAAAGGTGATCGCATCAAAGATCGTAGTTTTTCCTGCTCCGGTGTCACCGGTGATCAGGTAGAGACCGCCCTCTCCAAGCTTTGAAAAATCAATCTCTGTTTTATCTGCATAGGGCCCGAAGGCACTGATGGTCAGTTTTTCCGGTCTCATTATTTCACCTCCTGGATCTTACGGATCAGATCTTCGGAATATTTCCGCTGTTCTTCATTCATGGGCTGGTTATTCTGCAGTTCAAAAAATTCCTCAAAATATTCCAGCTCGGATTTCCTTTTCACCGTTTCTGCACCTACGATCTCCTGGTTTTCTCTTGTGCGTCGGTTATCATATTCCAGCTCATCAGATTCGGATAAACAGTACGGAGCTTCTGCATTCCATCTACGATATCTTCTTCATCTGTCAGCGTGATCTGCACATAATCCTCTGTGTTTGTGTCCTGATAACTGGACAGTGATGTGATCTCCATGTATGTGCCTTTCAGTTTTCGCATATCCCGAAGAGGCTTCAGCGGAATCTCCCTGATCCTGAGATTTCCTTTTTCCAGAAGCTCCACAACTGTCACAGATTTCTGCTGTCCTGCCTCGGAAAAAGAATATTTCAAAGGAGTTCCACAGTAGCGGATGTGCTCGCTTCCCACATTCTGAGGACTGTGGATATGGCCAAGTGCACATAGTCAAAATCCCGGAACACATCTGCCTCCACCTGGTCGATACCTCCAACGGAGATCTCTTCAGAATCGCAGCGCATGGCACCGACCACAAACTGATGGGCGATCAATACATTGCGATGACGTTTATCAATCTCCATATGTGCAACTGCCGCCTGCACTGCCTCCTGGTAGGTACGGATCTCATCCACCTCTTCTTCTCCTTCCAGTCCGTGCCTCACAGTTGCCGGACGCACAAATGGAAGCAGATGGATCCACACTTCTCCATAGCTGTCCATTAAACAGTATTTTTCCGTTTTCCATCGTACACCGGGGACATGCAGATCCCGCTGCTGCTCATGATCTGTGAACCGAAAGCGATTCTTTCCGCACTGTCATGATTTCCGCTGATGGCATACACCGGATCTTCCTTTCTGCCAACTGCGTAAGAAACCGGTCAAAAAGCTGCACGGTTTCCGCAGACGGAATTGGTCTGTCATAAAGATCACCGGCGAGAAGGATCCCATCCGGTGCTTCTTCGTCAATGATCCTCAGGATTTCGTTCAAAATATATTTCTGATCTTCGATCATGGAAAACTCATTGACACGTTTTCCCAGGTGAAGGTCTGATAAATGGATCAGTTTCATCGATCACCTGCCACTCAAAATGTGATTAAACATGCTCACATCGAGATAATGCGGATTCTCACGAATACCGCTTACTGTTTCTTTGTGTATGCTTTTGAGTAACCGGAGTTATCTCTACTCACAGATCCTAAGTACACTCCACAGTCGTTAATTCCCGAAATAGCCTTCGGTACATACTTACGTTTGTGGGATCATGCAACTTCGTAAGTCTCTGCATCTCTCAGATTCAGTGCTGCATTGAGATCTCTGTCCTCAATATATCCACATGTGCATCTGTAGATCCTGTCTGAAAGTTTCAGATCTTTTTTAATACTGCTGCAGCAGTGGCAGATCCTGGAAGATGGATACCATCGGTCAACTACCCTCAGTTCGATTCCATATTCAGCACATTTTGTTTTCAATTTTGTCCGGAATTCATAGAATTTCTGGGACGCAACTGCTTTTGAGAGATGTCGGTTCTTCATCATCCCGGATATGTTCAGATCCTCAATCGTTATATGAGACGGCTTGGTTTTCACTATCTCAGATATTACCTTGTTGATATGATCTGTACGGATATTTTCTATCCGATGATGAAGTTTCTGTACTTTAAGCTTTTGTTTGCATATATTTGCTCTTTGAGTGGACTCTCCTTTCTTTAAGTTCTCATATTTACGGGAAAGCTTTCGCTGTGCCCGTCTTAATTGTTTCTCTAGTTTTCTGATCCGTACTGTTTTATTGATATTTCTGTATACAGTTCCATTTGACACAACTGCAAAGTCTTTCAGCCCCAGATCGATTCCGATCCCATCAGTGAAATTTCCATCTGCTTCCGGAGCAGGTATATCGACAAGTGCAGACACATAATATCTGCCTGCTTTCATGGAAACTGCCCCGCTTTGGATCACATATCCATCCTTAGAGGTCGGAATGTAACCTTTTTCTTTCAGCCTTACCCAGCCAAGTGTTGGGATCTTGATCCTGTGACGTTCACAGAGACAGTCTTTGGGATTATTCTTTACAAAATACATTTTTACATCAGATCTTCCTTTTTTCTTATATCTCGGGAAACTACTCTGATGATGAAAAAAATCTTGAAAAAGCGGTACAGGCATTTTCGATTGCATTCTTTATCGATTTGGAACTGACTTCTCTGATCCAGAAATATTCCGGATGCCTTGGAAGGTATTCATTGTTCAGCCATACACTGAACGACTTGCCGCTCATAAATCTTTCACCGGCATCATAACGTTCTTTATTATGAAACAGGTAGAAATTATAAATATATCTGCATGTGCCGATTGTCTTATGTATTTTGATCTTCTGCTCTTCTGTAGGATTGATCTCTGTCTTGAAGCTCTTCAGCAATCTCCTCATCCTTTTCTATCTGTTTTTTATACTTACGAAGTCCATATAATCTACAGGAAAACACATGAAGGATGGAAATAATATCCTGTACAAGTTCTTCCTGTAGTGACAGTTCTTCATTGTTTACCACCAGTATCGTTGTGTGGAATTTCATGCAGAATCTTTCAAACCAGTCGTATCCAAAACGGATAAATCTGTCTTTATGCGTGATCACTATGGTTTTGACCTTCTGCTCCATGACTTCGTCCAGTAATCCATTCCATTTCTTGCGGTTATAATTAAGTCCGCTTCCATAGTCTTCAATGCACTGGTCTACGATCATTCCTCTGGCATTACAGAACTGACGCAGAAATGCTGTCTGATTTTGAAGATCATCCCTTTGGTTTTTGGTAGATACTCTTGCATAAATAACAACTTTTCGTTTATCATGTTCTATATTTATACCTTTAAATTGAAGATACTGGTCATATGTGTAATAACGCCTGTCTGTTGGAGTTCGGTTTGCTTTTAAGATTCCCTCTCTGTCCCATCTCTGAAGCGTTTTTACAGAAACACCTAATAATTCAGCAAAATCTTTTGGTTTATAATTTGTGATATTTGATGTGTCCATAATATACCTCCATAAGTATATTTAAACACATTTAATATCTTTTTACAATATATTTAGTTACTTATATCATCCTCCTGCACTCACCCAGCCGCCGAACAGTTCCGGTGCAAGGTCGATCTCACAGGCATCCAGTACATCTTTTAGCTGTGAAGGATTGCTGACGCCGGTTACAGGCACAGTCTGGAATGGCTGATTGAAAAAATATGCCAGAGACAGGGCCTGCAGGCTGTGGCCGGTTTCTTTCTGCAGTTTTAACAGCTTCTGATAGGTGCGAAGGTTTGTCTCGTTCCAGTAGGATCTTTTCATACTTTCTGAAAGACCTGTGATCTGTGTTTCCTTCTCTCGCATCCAGGATGCATCCATCTCTGCTTCTGTAAAGGAAAGCCCCATTTTCTGAAGTTTTGAAAAAAATCCCATTGCAGTGGAAGAAAACGGAACGGCAGCAGCGCCTGTCTCACAGTGCCACTGATATTCTTCTCTGGAAAATTCCACAAGTGTAGGATCCGGATTTGTGTTTTCTCCAGGATTGATTCCTGCAAGACTCCACTGATTGGATACTGCTGTGATCCCTGAAAGATTTCGTTCTCTCAGACACTGAGCAATTTCTTTCAGCCTCTCTGTGCGGTAATTGGAAAATCCATAATAACGGATCCTGCCTTCTTTTTTCAATTCTTCCAGAGTATCCACGATTTCCTCCGCCGGTTTCTCCGGATCATCTCTGTGAAGCCAGTAAAAATCCATCTCATCTTTTCCCAGTGTGCGGCAGCTCTCATCCAGATCCATGCGGATATCTTCTTTGTTCACTCTGCTGCGGCCCGGATCCTCAAAGGAATAGTGCGCGCCCTTCGTTGCCACAATAACTTTTCCCTGCATGCCACTCTCTTTCAGCCATTTTCCTATAATCTGCTCACTGCAGTTTCCATGTCCTTTTAGCCATTTGCAATAGACATTTGCCGTATCAATAAAATTTCCACCTGCGCGTACAAATGCGTTCAGAATCTCAAAGCTTTTTTCCAGGTCTGATTTATCTCCAAATCCTGCTGTTCCGAGGCAGATAGGACTGATGTTCAGATCTGTATTGTTCAGCTGTATATATTTCATCTACGTAACCTCCCGTATTCATATATATCTTTTTCTATTATAACTTTTTTCCGTAGATCCGAACAGTATATTTCCCAACTATCCATATACCACGGCACAAAAAAATCCTCCGGCACATGCATGCCGGAGGATTTGATATTCCGTTATCTTAACAATATGATTTATTTGTAAAGTGGTCCATAGTTCTTGCAAGCGCGGAAGTCTGCACCCTCTTTTTCCATACCGAATGCGTTCCAAGCTGCCGGACGATAGATATCCTTCTCAGGAACGTTGTGCATGGATACCGGGATTCTCAGCATAGAGCACATTGTGATCAGGTCTGCACCGATGTGTCCGTAGGAGATCGCACCGTGGTTAGCACCCCAGTTGTTCATTACATCGTAAGCTGTTTTGAACGGTCCCTCTTTGCCATCGCATCTTGGAGCGAACCATGTACATGGCCATGTGTAGTCTGTACGTTTCCAGAGCTTGTCAGATACCTCTTCCGGAAGGGCTACTGTCCATCCCTCTGCGATCTGAAGAACCGGTCCAAGTCCTTTTACAAGGTTCAGACGGATCATAGTTGCAGGCATCTGAGCACGTGTTTCATAACGGCTGGAGTATCCGCCTCCACGGAAGTATCCGTTGTCGGCCATACACCACTCTGTATTGTCCATGATTGCTTTCTGGTCTGCCTCTGTAACATCCCACCACTGTTTCATAACTGGTGTTCCGTCAGCCTCTTTAGCCTGTCCGTTAGCATCCAGGCAAGCAGCACCGGAGTTGATCAGATGAAGGAATCCGCCAGCTTCTTTGGTAACACCCTCAAGGCATATCCTGTAGCTTTCTTAACTGCCTCTGGGCTCCAGTATGTACGAACATCAGCGAAGATCTGAGCACGTCCTGTAAGGAGTTTCATGAACAGCATTCCAAGTCCGTTGAGAACATCGTTCTCTGTAGCAAGGATGTACGGCTCACGAGCGCCATTCCAGTCGAAGGATGTGTTCAGCATAGCCTCTGCGAAGTCACCGTTTGGATAGAAGTCTGTCCACTGTCTCTGGCCCTGGAATCCAGCTGCAAGAGCATTGTGTCCGATTGCTTCCTCAGAGAATTTCGGATCAAGATTATCACAGCCGTTCATCAGCTCTTTGATGATAACTGCCATCTTAACAACAAACTCGAACTGCTCCTCTTTCTTCTCCGGTGAGAACTGAAGCTCTTCCGGGTTCTTGTCCCAGCCGATCTTGCAGGTCTCTTTTGCCCATTTAAGAGCTTTCTCATACTCTGCGTGATCATAGATTCCCTCTGTCATACGACGGATGATCTCTACCTCATCAACAGACTCAACTCTCATTCCGAGATAGGACTCGATGAAATCAGAATCGATGATAGATCCGCCGATACCCATTGTTACAGAACCGATCTGCAGGTAGGATTTACCTCTCATGGATGCAGCTGCAACTGCTGCACGGCCGAATCTTAACAGTTTCTCTTTAACGTCTTCTGGAATGGATGTGTCGTCAGCTTCCTGAACGTCATGTCCGTAGATACCGAATGCCGGAAGGCCCTTCTGTGCATGTGTAGCAAGAACGGATGCCAGATATACAGCACCAGGTCTCTCTGTTCCGTTGAATCCCCATACAGCCTTGATGGTCTGTGGATCCATATCCATGGTCTCAGCTCCGTAGCACCAGCATGGTGTAACTGTAAGAGTGATATCTACACCCTCTTTACGGAATTTATCCGCACATGCAGCGCTCTCACCAACACGTCCGATGGTGGTATCAGCAATAACAACTTTTACAGGCTCACCATTTGAATATTTCAGGTTCTCCTCGAAAAGCTTTGCTGCGGATTTGGCCATGTTCATAGTCTGATCTTCCAGAGATCCTCTTACATCGAGGGCTCCTCTACGTCCGTCGATGGTTGGTCTGATACCGATAACCGGATAGCTGCCTACTAATCTGCTCTTTGCCATAGTAACAATTACCTCCTAAATTTATATTCACTATTATAACTTACAGTTTTTTTACGTTCCAACAACTCCTGTCCGAACTATGCTTTTATTATACGATTGCATCTTTTAAATTACTTGTGTTATAATAGCAAAAAACAGTACAATATTCACTTTTTCATATGAGTTCCTAAAAAAACTATAAAATTTAAGAAAGAAGGGTTGTATTTTGCACGATCTTGGAAGAAATGAGGACAGACTTCGAGGTACCTATGAATTTCCTTTTGAATTCCACCACATTGACAGCAGCCATCCACGCTATGTCATGTCCTACCACTGGCATGTAGAATGTGAAATCATGCGTGTATTACAGGGCACTCTCACCGTCACTTTAGACGAAAAAAGTTTTACAGCAAAAGCCGGAGATGTGATTTTTGTCAATAGTGGAGTTCTGCATTCCGGAATTCCTCAGGATTGTATCTATCAGTGCATTGTTTTTGATATGAACATGTTTCTGAAATTTAATTCCGTCTGCACAGAATATATGCAGAAGATCAGCCACCAGGAGCTTCTGATCTATCACCATTTCACTGAAAAGCAGCCTGATATCCAGAGAGCAGTGAACTCTCTTTTTGATTCTTTCTGGCAGAGGAAGCCAGGATATGAGCTGGTTGTGTTTGGACAATTTTACCACTTTTTCGGATTGGTTTTTGGTAATCATTACTACCTGGAAAGCCTGCGGAAAACCAGACGAGATTACAAGCGCATTGTCCAGCTGAAGCAAGTCGTGGAATTTATTGAAAAGAACTATGCCAGCCCCATTACCCTGCAGGAGCTTTCCGCTTCGGTTTCCATGTCTCCCAAATATTTCTGCCGGTTCTTTTCCGAGATGACGCATCAGACACCAATGGATTACCTCAACCGCCAGAGGATCGAGCAGGCCTGCTGCCAGCTGGCTACCACCGATGATTCCATCACGGAGATTGCCTATCGGAATGGCTTTAATGATCTGAGCTATTTTATCCGTACCTTCAAAAAGTACAAGGGGATCACCCCCGGCAAATATAAAAGACGCTGAAATATTTTTCCACGTCTTAATGGCACATATCAGAGTATTACATGACAAAAAGCAGGATCTCGCACATATTGCGGATATCCTGCTTTTTGAGGAATTGGGCTGTTTTATGTAAATACAGCTTTTTCGGCCTGGTGGAGAACAGTCATGCCGGAACGGATTCCCGTTTTGCAGACGGGCTATGTTCATGTCTTTATGAATACATGCTACTCTTCTGTATGAGAAAAAAGCCGGCAGGCAGATTTTCTGCATGAAAAAGCCGACGCAGATCGTGAAGGAGCCTGATCTCTGTTCACGCAGTGACCAGCACCAGATTATGTCTTAATTGAAAGCGGATACGATCATCCACCTCACTGCTTGCTTCTGACCAACGGATATCTCACACAGTCGGTCCATCTACTCGAAGGGATTCCACTGCTGCATAGAACTCTGCTTGCGAAATGCCTGTACGCTGCACCGGAACGTGCAGCAGAATATGATACAGTTAAAAACGATCCGGCCGCACTATAGCCGCCGGATGTTTCCTGCTTGTCTTATTCTAACAAATGCCTCTTTAAAATGCAAGAAATTTCAGAACATTTCGCTCTTCATTTTCCGACGGCAAAAGTCTCTTTCCTACAGATTTTTCACCGCGTCTATAAACCTTTTTCCGTATTTTTCGTACTTGTGCCTGCCGACTCCTGTCACATTCAGCATTTCCTCCTCGTTTCCGGGCTTCAGAATGCACATATGGATAAGGGTTTTGTCGGAAAAGACCATATAAGGGGGGATTTTTTCCTCTCTGGCGATCTCCAGGCGAAGAGCACGGAGCTTCTGAAAAAGGGGCTCATCCTGTTCTCCCAGCTCCCCGACTGCAGATTTCGGAAGTCTGCTCCGTTTCTCTTTTTTCTTCGTCTCCAGCTCTTTTGACATTTTCATTGTGAGGATATGCGCCTCCTCCAGAAGTGACCTGGAAGCGGCGGTCAGCTTCACAATCGTATATCCGTCATCCGTCAGATGAAGATATTCCTTCAGTACCAGATAATTAAAGATCTGCCGCAGCCGGTGTGCCGGAATCTTTGCACAGACTCCATATTCCGGATTTCCATCCATCTCATACTGCCGGATCTTCGCCGTAGATGCACCACGCAGAGTATCCAGGATCACGGTCACCCCGTATCTCTGACCACTGCTTTCCACGCACCGGATCATTGCCCTGGCCTCCCGGCTCACATCCTGCTCTTCAAACTCGGTCTGGCAGTTCAGGCAGTTTCCGCAGTAGCTTTTTCCGTATTCCCCAAAATATTTCAGGATGTACTCACGCAGACAATCATGGGTAAAGCAGTAAAAGGTCATCTGCTTCAGCCTCTCCTGATCACGCTCCCGGACAAGGCGCCAGACTGCCGCTTCCATTTCCTGGTTATCCTGTCCTCTCTCGATAAGATACTGATTGGTAACCACATCCTTCCCGCTGTAAAGCAGGATACATTCCGCAGGATCGCCGTCACGGCCCGCACGGCCTGCTTCCTGATAATAGCCTTCCATGTTCTTCGGCATATTATAATGAATGACATAACGCACATCGGACTTGTCGATTCCCATTCCAAATGCATTGGTGGCTACCATCACACGACAGCGGTCATAAATAAAATCATCCTGATTGTTCCTGCGTTCCTCATCGGAAAGTCCTGCATGATATCTGGTGGCCGTGATGCCGTCACGGATCAGCTTTCCGCAGACCTCCTCCACCAGCTTTCTGGTGAGACAGTAGATGATTCCACTGTCGTCCGGATGCTCCAGTATGTAATCGTGTACTTCCTTATATTTATCTTTCGGTGTTTTCACTGCAAAATAAAGATTTTCCCGGTCAAATCCTGTGGTTGTGCAAAAGGGATCCTGAAGCCCCAGAAGTCTTGCAATATCCTCCCTGACCTCCTTCGTGGCTGTAGCTGTAAATGCACCGATCACCGGTCTTTTTGGAAGCTGTGCCACAAACTCTGCGATCTTCAGATAGCTTGGCCGAAAATCCTGTCCCCACTGTGATACACAGTGTGACTCATCCACTGCGATCATGGAAATATCCGCGCTCAGCGCAAAATCCAGAAACGCCTCTGTGGTAAGCCTCTCCGGTGCTACATAGATGATCGGATATCGTCCTGCCTTTGCATAGCGCAAGGCTGTGAAATACTGCCCCTGCGTCAGAGAGCTGTTGAGGTATGCTGCTGAGATACCGGCCTGGTTCAGACTTCTCACCTGATCCTTCATAAGGGAGATCAACGGTGATATTACCAGTGTGATCCCCTTCATCATCAGTGCCGGTACCTGATAGCAGATGGATTTTCCTGCGCCGGTTGCATCACTGCCAGAACATCTTTTCCTGCAAGAAGCGCATCGATCACCGCTTCCTGCCCTTCTCTGAATGTATCATACCCGAAATGGGTCTTTAAAAGTTCCTGTTTCGTCATAAATCGACATGATCCTTTCTGTTACGTTCCCACCGGAACTGTAACGCTTCTCTTTTTCATTGTCGAATCGCTGCTGTTTTCCGAATATTTTATTTTAACATATTTACAGATAAATTGCCAATTGATACAAAAAAATCACAAAGCACTTCCTCCCTGGTTTCCTGTTATAATGATATAAGAGAAAGAGTCTGTTTATACTGTTCCGCAGCAGAGGACCATGAATTCATGGAGTACACGGGCCTCTGTTCAGTAACAGCCGGAATGCTCATAAAAAAAGGAGGGTTTGTTATGTGTAAAAGAAAAATAAAAACCATCGAAGCAATTTTTTTCCTGATTCTTTTTTCCTTTATTGTGCTCCTGCTTCCCCAGGATGCTCACGCCAGAGTCCGGGTCGTGACCAAAGGAACCACTTCCACTATTCGTGATACCGACGGTGTGATCGAAGATGAGTCTTCAGACATTAATTTCCCGATCAACATCAAAAATGCAAACTGCCAAAAACGGATCTATGCCGTGACAGTTCGTGTAAGCTTTTATTCACCCAAGGGAGTCATCCCAAAAGCACCACATTTTCCATCGATGGGATCAATGTGGTTAAGCTGAACACTTCAAATTATACACCACTGGCATACAAGGAAACCTTTTTCACATACGATGACAACATAGAGGATGGCTACCTGGAGTTCGATTTCGGCAATAAAGAATGTCCGGTACCGGTAGACTGTGACTATGAGGTTACCATCAAACAGGCAGTACCGGAAATTTTTATCACCAACAACAATTATCTGAACCAGAGCATCCGAACCGGAAAAACCACTTCCATCGGAATTGAGATTTCTGATCCCTACGTAAAAACCATCAGCAAATCAAAATTCAAGGTTACTTCTTCCAACAGCTCTGTTCTCAAGGTACAAAGCATCACTCAGGATTCCAAAAAACACAGCCGTTTCACAGTTACCCTGAAGGCATGAAAGCCGGATCCGCAAAGATCACTTTATCCTATCCAAAGGCCGCAGCCTGTAAGCTGACCGGAAAAGTAACCTCGCCTTCAAAAACCGTAGCAACCTTCCGCGCTTCCAAAACTACACTCAAAGTTGGCTCCAAGGTCAGCATGCGTTCCCTTATCAATCTGAAGGGCGGCACCAATCTGACCATCAAAAATGCAAAATCCAGCAAGCCTTCCGTACTTGCCATTTCCGGAAACTATCTTGTCCCAAAGAAAAAAGGGTCAGCCACGGTTACCGCAAACTTAAACGGTGTCAATCGTAAGATCACTATTACCGTATCCGTACCGGCCGCCAAACCTACCGTCAAAAATCTGAAGATCCGTGTTGCCGGTATCAAGTATGGCCCCAATGACATGAAGACCTATTATACTTTAAAATTCACCAATACTTCTGCAAAAACCATCACCACCGCAAAAGTACAGATCACCACAGGTTCCGGTATCTATGACCAGATGTACTGGACCAAAAATCTGACACTGAACCTGAAGCCCGGAAAAGCCATGACAAAGACCTATTTCATCCAGAACATGGTCCAGGCGCCGGAAAAAAGTGATATTTCCGTTAAATGTCTGAAGATTAGCTGGAAGTAAATAATTCAAAAGGGACGTGCCGCAGTATTGATTTAAAAATCATCACTGCAACACGTCCCTTTTATTTATTCTCTCTGAGCTGTCTATACGTTTTGTTTTTATCCTGTATCCTACAGTACCTCATTCAGTACCTGCAGTCCATACTCTGCAAGGCTGTTATCCTCTTCGCCGGTACCGCCGCTGATACCGAGACCGCCGATGATGGTGTCTCCAACCTTCAGGGGTACACCGCCTCCGAATATCACAATATTGTCACTCATTTTTCCAAGACCATAAAATGTCTGGCCCGGTTGTGTCAGTCTGGAAAGCTCCATGGTGGACATCTTCACTGCAACCGATGTATAAGCCTTCTTCAAAGCCACCTCAAAGCTTACAAGAAAAGATCCATCCATCACATGAACCGCAACCGGATTTCCATCCGGGCTGCATATCGCAATTACAGAAGGCTTGTTTCTTCTCAAAGCTTCCTGCTCGATCTTCTCAATAAGCCTCTTGGCAGAATCTAATGTGATACGCCCCTGGATACCCATACGCTTCAGCACTTCCTGGATCATCGCCGTATTTGCTGCCATACTGTCATTCTGTGCCATTGCCGTATTTCCTCCCACTGCAGTCGTCACAGTCCCATTCTGCACATCAAAAGCCTGTACATCCCTTTTCTGCACCATCTGCGAATCCTGTGCTCTTACATCCACCGCTGATGTACCGCTGCAACATCCGCACTACTTCCAACAGCCTCTGCCCCAACATTAGCTACAATCCCAGCAGTTTCTGCTTTCACAGATTCCTGAACACTTTCAGAAATATCTGTCTTCTTCTCTTCGATCTTCGCTGCATCCACATACCTTGCCAACACATAAAAATAATCCGACAATCGATTCATATATTTCTTGGCTCCGGTATCCGATCCAAACTTCACGCTGACCAGCGCAAGCTCTCTCTCAGCTCCGTGCCACAGCTCTTGTCACATCGATCTCAGCCGCAACTCGGGAATCCCCCGGAAGAATCGGAAGCCTCTCTCCGGAAAAAATCTCTTTCATCCGGCCAATCTCCTCCTCCAGAAGCTCCGTCCGGTCTTCACTGACCTTAAACTCCCGATTATAAGGATCAGAAACCCCATCTACGATCTTCTTCAAAGTCTCCGAGATCTTCTCCAACATCCGGACAACATCCACATCATCAACCAGAACCCGCACAAGCCCAATATGACTCATCAGCTCCTCAACTGACCCCATCAGACAAATCCGATCATCCGACTTTGAAACATTCTTCGTATGGGAAAGATCCGTCATCCCCTTATCACCATACCCGGTATAAACCTCCATCCCAGCTCAACCTCCCAGCAACTCCTGATAAATAATCCCACCCATATCAGACCAATTTTACAATCCTCGAAATGCTACGCATACCACAATCATCCCGGCAAACCAGGCGCGGCGTCCACAAACGCGCCCACGTATTCCACGCAAACGTAACACACACCACAACCATCCCAGCAAACCAAGCGCGGCGTTCACAAACGCGCCCACGTATTCCACGCAAACGTAACACACACCACAACCATCCCAGCAAACTAGGCGCGGCGTTCACAAACGCGCCAGCCTCCGCCAAAACGTCACACATTCAAGGCGCCCACGGCGCCCCATCGGCACAACGTTCAACCCGGAACAACCGCAGCATACAGGCACAAGTCAATACCTTCCGCCCGCCACAGTCAAGCACTCTAAAAAAAGCCCGAGGGGTGTGCAGAGGGGCCGCGGCTTTGCGGCCCCTTTGCGGTTTTACTGTCTTTTTAAAAAGACCAAAGTTTAGTATAAATCTTAATAATATCCTCTTTCTTCGGTACACGCGGATTTGCCGCTGTGCAGGCATCCGCAAGTGCCATATCCGCCATCTTATCAACCGCCGCAAAATAAGCATCCGGTGTGATCGTCTTCATCTCTTCGATGGTAAGCGGGATATTCATCTCTTTCTGCATAAACTGAATCCAGTTTACAAGAGATCTTACGCTCATAACTTCGTTATAATTGCTCAGTCCAAGAAGATGTGCAATATTGGAATATCTCTTTACTGCCGGAAGATATTCTTTCTGGCTTCTGCTGCGTTTGTTGATATTTGCATTATATTCAACAATATGCGGCAACAGCATCGCATTAGCTCTTCCGTGAGGAATATGGAAAATAGCACCCAGCTGATGCGCCATACTGTGAGTAATTCCAAGACCTGCTGCATTGAAGGAAAGTCCTGCCAGACAGGACGCTACATGCATCTTCTGTCTTGCATGCATATCATTACCGTCAACATATGCACGATAAAGATATACGCCACAGATCTCGATTGCTTTCTCTGCAAGTGCAGATGTAAACTCATTATGGTTGATGCTGACATAAGACTCAATTGCATGAGTCAGAACATCCATACCTGTATCTGCTGTAATCGCAGGCGGAACACTACGTACAAGCTCCGCATCCAGAATTGCCTCATCAGCGGTCAGGCTGTCTGAGATCAGCGGATACTTCACATGTGCTTCTGTATCATTTACAACTGCAAAAGAAGTAACCTCGGAACCGGTACCACTTGTTGTAGGAATGGCAACCAGTCCGACTTTTCCGTAATTGTTGATCTTCAGGCAAACTCACGGATTGCCTTGGAGGAGTCGATGGCAGAACCACCACCTACTGCAACAATAGCTTCCGGCTGATACTGAAGGAATTTCTTAACTCCTTCGGCAATTTTTCCAACCGGTGCATCCGGAACAACATCACAGAAAATATCAAATTCTTTTCCACCTGCCTGAAGCGGTTTTGTGATCATATCGATCATTCCGCTTTTTACAACAAACGGGTCTGTGATAACAAGGACTCTTTTGTATGGAATTTCTTTCAGTCTTCCCAGGGCATCAGCTCCAAAATGGATGGCTGTTTTCATTTCAAATGTATTCATAGAAACTGCTCCCTCTCGTCATACCGGAACACAGGTCTCTTTTGTCTGCCTGTGGCCGGATAAAGTAAAGCGGATCTCCGCATTCCGCATACACTGCATGCTCATGAACACAATCGTTTTCCGATATATGTCCAACCTATTTCGGGTAGATGCATTCGATCTTATGCGCGCTGAAATGCTTCAGCCACTTTTCAGACGGTTTTTTGTCTGTGATGACCGTCTCGATATCCCGCAGCTGTCCTGCCACGGAAAAAGCAGTCTGATCAAATTTCGTGCTGTCTACCACCAGAATACGCATTTTTCCGGAATTGATCATGGCTTTTTTGGTTGTTCCAAAGGCTTCTTTGGATTCCATGATCCCCATATCCTCGTTTAATGCCTTACAGGAAAAGATCACCTTGTCCACATAATAAGAACGGATCACTTCTTCGGTTCTGGCACCAAGAAATGCAAGATACCCTTCCTTCATCACTCCACCGGTGGAAATAATATTCCAGCCGGATACATCCGAGAGCTCCAGAAGGATCTCCATAGAATTGGTAACAACGGTGAGACGTTCTTTTTCTTTCAGCGCCTTGGCCACAAAAACTGCCGTTGTGCTGGCATCCAGAAAAATGTGATCTCCGTCATTCACCATGGAAGCAGCAATCTCCGCCATTTTCTGCTTTCCCTGTACATTCTGGTTTTTACGAACATTAAATGGTAAATCAATACCGACATCTTCGTTGATCACCGCACCGCCATAACTCTTTGTGGCAAGTCCCTCTTTTTCCAGCTTGTCCAGATCACGGCGGATAGTTTCTTCTGAGACATTGTAAAGCTGGCTTAGTTCACTTACAACAACCCTTTTCTCTTCCTGTAATTTCTCGAGAATCAGATTTCTTCTCTCTAACGCTAGCATAAGATGCCTCCTTTTCAGATGTCATTGCAGGGATATCCTTCAAAAGGATATCCCTCAGATATAAAGACAATATTAAAGGATCGTATCGATCATTCTCTTGTCCGGATGAGCGATCACTGAGGAATCCATATACATTCCTTTTTCAGCTACCAGCTCTTTTGCTCTCTCAATGGAAGCCTCTACTGCAGAAACCTCACCTGTAAGAAGCATGTAGGATTTACCGCACATACCTTTTGCGATACGAAGCTCGATCAGATCAACGATTGCTGTCTTTGCAGCCTGATCTGCTGCTTCGATGATGGATGCCGCATCATAGGTCTCCAGGATTCCCAGGGCACTGATCTCCTCAACCTGTGTGGTTCCGTAGATTGCCGGGAAAATGGACTCATGCGGATTGCCCAGTACAAAACTGTCAATGCATTTATCCTCGTATGTTGTTACTGCTGTGTCTACAGCAGCTTTCACTGCGCTTAAATCTCCGGTGATAATTGCAATATATTTTCCCGGACATACTGTCTGCGCCTCCACGATCTCTACTTCAGATGTCTTAACCATGGCATCTGCTGCAGTGATACCAGCTGGTGTGGTTTTAAACTCAATCATTCCGATTGCTCTACTCATTTTGTGCACGTCCTTTCTAATTTCTTGCAATTACAACATGGCGGTCTGTTACTTCTGTAACTTTTCCGCTGATGGTTGCATGGATTCCGACACTTAATCCCTGTGCAGGCTGTGCGATCATCTGACCTTCTGTTACCATATCGCCTACATTTACGATTGCCTGTGCCGGTGCACCAATATGCTGGCTTAAGAGAACTTTTACCTTGGATACATTTACAAGCTCTTCCTGAAGCGGTGCATCCTTGTCATATCTGGTAAGTCCCAGACGTGCCATCAGGCGCTCCTCAGGACCTTGCGGTATTCTCTTGACTCCTGTACCGGTTTCGGCTGAACACCCTGAGGTGGTCTGATTCCGGCTTTACGAAGTCCGCCTTTCATATCTGCAAGCAGTGTTCTCGGAGCCAGGCTCTGCGGACACGCATACATCTCGCAGACACCACAGGAGCTGCAGAATGCAGAATTGATATAAGGATTTACATTTCTGAAATCCTGGTTTGATGCTGCCATCATGAACATTGCCGGATCGATCGGATGTCCCAGATTATGTCTCGGGCAAAGATCTGTACATGTGTGGCAGTGGCAGCAGATGGATGCTGCTCTCTTTAAATCTATGGAAGAAGTCCGCTGCTTCTTCATGACAATAACATGGTCCTTTGGAAGAACCAGGATTGCATTCGTTGTTTTTGTAACCGGATCAGAACCATTTCCGATACGTCCCATCATCGGGCCGCCTACGAAATATACTGGATCTTTCACAGTTGTTCCGCCTGCCTGGGCAACAACCTCTTCCAGTGTACATCCTAACGGAACTTTCACTGTAACAGGGTTCTCAACCTCTGCAACAACGGAAACATATTTGCTTGTGACCGGTTTGTGTTCTTCTACCGCGCGATATACATTGTAAAGTGTCTCTACATTAAATACGGCTACTCCCTGCTCAATAGGCAGTCCTCCTGGCCGTACCACGCGTCCGGTTGCCTCATAAATAAGAACAACCTCATCACCCATCGGATAAACCTCATCCAGAAGATGGATCTTAACCCTTGGGAATTCTTCGATATGCTGATTTAAGGCATTGATTGTCTGTACATAAGATTTTTTGATTCCGATGATGGCCTGGGAAGCTCCTACCGTCTCCGCAACCATATCGAATGTTTTCATGATCTCATATGCGTGCTTTTCCAACAACTGTCTGTGAAGTTTCAGTAATGGTTCGCACTCTGCACAGTTCATAAGAATGGTATCCGCTTTGTCTGTCAGTTTCATGTATGTAGGGAAACCTGCACCACCTGCTCCGACAACACCATTCTCCTGCATAATTTTCTGTAATTCTTTGATATCCATGGCGTTACTCCAATCCTGCACCGTCATCTACGATTCCGACGATTGCGGCATCTACCGGTGCTGTTTCTACGCCGCAGCCTATTCTTGCTGCGCTTCCTTGTGCCACCAATACATACTCGCCGATTCCCGCACCGATGATATCGATGGCAACAATCTGGCTGTGCTCGGCTTTCATATGATGCACCGGCTCTACAATCATGAATTTATTTCCTATCAGTTTTTCACTTTTTCGTGTGGAAACAATGCTTCCAACTACTTTGCCTACGATCATATGAGCCTCCGTTTTTCTCCATATCCTCTGTTAGGGATGCCAGAAAGTGGCATCCCCAAAGGAGGAATATTATTTGATTATGGTAACTGTATTGCCTGTGGCAATTCTTGCTGCATTTGCTTCATCTGTATCAATATGCATTTCCAGTGTAAAGCTGTCATCTACACGGATCTTAACCTGATTAAAGATTGTTCCGCGCTCATTGTCCGCTTTAACAGAAACAATACCACCATCATGTACACCCGCAGCTGGGCATCCTTCGGAGCCATATGAATGTGACGCATGGCCACAATACATCCCTCTTTCAGATAAATAGCACCTTTCGGTCCGACAATGGCGATCGGCGCGCTTCCGGCAAGGTCACCGGACATACGTACCGGAACCTTCATTCCCAGCTTGATCGCATCTGTTGCGGAAACCTCAACCTGAGATTTGCTGCGGACAGGTCCGAGGATTCTTACATTCTCGATCGCACGGAGCTTCAGTCCTACGATGGTAACTGTTTCATTGGATGCAAACTGTCCGCCCATCAGATCTTTTTTCTTGGTAAGCTGATAGCCTTCTCCGAACAGTGCCTCCACATGCTCCTGTGTCAGGTGAATATGTCTTGCGGAAACTCCGATAGGTACAACAAAACCATTGCCCTTGTCTTCGTTTTTGTTGATCGCATCGATCACCATTTTTGTGATCATTTCAATATTATTCGTTTCCAAGAGTACACCTGCTTTCTTTCGGTCTCATAACTGAAAACTGAAAGGCACCGGCCAGAAGCCTTAATGGCCCTTCGGCCGGTGCGTATCAGTAAGAATCAGTTGAAATTATTTAAGAACCGGAAGGATTTTCTCAACATCTGTATGAGGTCTCGGGATTACGTGTGTAGCTACAAGCTCTCCAAGTCTGGATGCTGCTGCGCTTCCGCTCTCTACTGCAGATTTAACTGCTCCTACATCTCCACGAACCATAACAGTTACAAGACCGGAACCGATCTTCTCTGTTCCTACAAGTGCAACGTTAGCTGCCTTGCACATCTGGTCAGCTGCCTCGATAGCTGCTGTAAGTCCTCTTGTCTCAACCATTCCTAATGCTTCCTGTGTCATGATTATATCCTCCTTATGGATTGCTAATGCTTTATTTGTTCTGTTTACTTCTGACTTTTTTGGTGCAGCAGTTTATTTTTCGCTGCTGTTTTTGCTTTCCAGTGCTGTTTCCGGATTCTCTTGCTGTTTCTTTTTCCACCGGCTTGCACTCAGCTCAACCAGTTTGACGATTTCCTCGTGAGGATTGGCAATTACCGCATAACTGGCAGGTTTCTTGATTGCCTGCTCTACTGCCGCATTGACAGCTGCTGTAACTGCTGATACATCGCCTTGTACGATCAGGTCACCAGTCGTCCGCCCAGCTTACGCTCCCATGACGCCAGCTCAACGTCTGCCGTTTTGCACATGATGTCCAGGGCATTGATCGCCGCAACCACACCTGTGATTTCTATAAATCCATATGATTTTCCCATGAGCGAACTCCTTAATTAATTTCTGTTCCTCTCAAAGCCTGAATTAGAGCTTCGGAAGAATTTTTTCTACATCTGTATGAGGTCTCGGGATCACGTGTGTAGCTACGAGCTCTCCAAGTCTGGATGCTGCTGCGCTTCCGCTCTCTACTGCTGCTTTTACAGCGCCTACGTCTCCACGAACCATAACAGTTACAAGACCGGAACCGATCTTCTCTGTTCCTACAAGCGCAACCTCAGCTGCTTTTGTCATTGCATCTGCTGCCTCGATTGCAGCTGTGAGGCCTCTTGTCTCAACCATTCCTAATGCTTCCTGTGCCATGATTCTATCCTCCTGAATCTTATCTTCGTTACAATTTTATCATATATGATTCCGCCACTTTTGTAAAGTAAACTTCGGAATCCGCTTAATCTTTATCCAGGGCGCTGATCTTCAGCATTTTCTGTGTACCTGGTTCCGGGTTGGGGATTATGTAATGCTGTACCACACCTGTCATGCTCTCTGCGACTTTCATGCCGGCTTCTACCGCTGCCGTGACATCTGACACGCTTCCGCGGTACTTGATGCAGACAAGAAGCGGTACTGGCAGGCTGTCCGCATTCGCCGGTTTATTCTTATCGAATACCTCCAGGTGGACATTTGCAGCCTTGCACCCGGCGTCAGCTGCCACAAAGGCTGTCGCAAGTCCGAAGACCTCCAGAATTCCTACAGCTTCTGCCATGTTGCTTCTCCTTTCCCGTTAAGGTTATTTGTTAACAACCGCGATCTTAAGACCTGTCATTGACAGGTTCTTCTCAAGTGCCTCGTTGATCTCTTCCAGCGGATACTTGTCAGTAATCAGCTCAGACATTGGAAGTCCGATTGCTTTTGCTCTCTTAAGGAAATCAAATGTTGTTGCATAATCTCTCAGATTGTATACCCAGGAACCAACAAGGTTGATCTCTTTGGAGCAGAGGTCGAAATGCGGTTGATGGTTGCATCTCCACCGTTGATGAAGAATCCAAGCTCGCAGAGGCCGCCGCCGTTGCGGATGAATTTGTAGATATTGGAATGAGCATGAGGATTTCCAGTACACTGGAAAGCGAAATCTGCAAGATGTCCGCCCTGAGCCTCTTTCACAGCCTCAGTAAGTGCCTCAACACCCTTGAAGTTCATAAAGTTTACAGTTGTAGTTGCGCCCATTCTCTTGGCGAATTCAAGACGCTGCTCGTTTCCGTCTACTGCACAGATATTATGAACGCCCATTGTATGGAGAACTGCGATGCAGATAAGACCGATCGGTCCGCAACCCTGAACAACAACTCTGCTGTTGAATTTCAGGATTCCTGTTGTTTTTGCTCTCTCTACAGCATGTACAAGTACTGCACATGGCTCGATGAGGATACGGGAATCAAGATCCAGGTCACTTACATTAAAGAATGTAGAACCGAATTTTCCGCCTCTGATGAAGATGTAATCAGCGAACCATCCGTTGAATTTAACATCATCGTCCGGAAGAAGTCCGTATACGTCAGCGCCGCCTACGTTTTTCTTGTTGAGGTCGAACATTGTGATTTCCGGATCATCTTTGAAGATCATACATGTAACGATCTTATCTCCGACTTTAACCGGTTTACCAGCTGTATCAACCTTAACGTTTTTACCCATTTTTACGATCTCGCCGGTTCCCTCATGTCCGAGAACTACCGGAATAAGACCAAATGGATCATTTTTGTACTCATGAGCATCTGTTCCGCAGACACCGCATCCCTCAACTTTTACAAGGATGTCGTCATCTCCAACTTCCGGAAGATCATACTCCTGAAGCTCGAAATGTTTCTTCTCTGTCATCATTGCTACTCTTGCTTTTTTAGGGATTGTGTTTCCTGCCGGAGCAGCCGGAGCGCTTGCTGCTGGTGTTGCAGCCGGAGCGTTTCCTGTCATGCCGGAGAGAACCTGTTTAACGATTTCTTCGATATTTACATTGTTCATATCCATTGTTTCTGTTCCTCCTGATCAACGAATGCAAAGACTGTCTGTCATTACGCAGCGTCTTCTCTTGGTGAATGTGCTTGCGCTTGTAAGTCCCTCACCGGTACGGCTTGCGATAGTGAATGTACAGAAGCCTTCTCCACCAAATCCAAGTGCGGAATAGGACGGGCCGTTCTTTACAAGGATTGCGGTATCAATTGCTTTCGCATATTTTGTAATGTTATCAATATTCTTGGAATGAATATGTGCGGAATGACGGTTGCCATGCTCAAGCCATACAGCCTGCTCTACAGCATCGTCAAAATCCTTAGCTCTTACGATTCCGAGGATTGGCATCATAAGCTCTGTTGTGATAAGCGGATGCTCCTTCGGTCCCTCGAAGATAATGCAGCGGGTATTTGCCGGTGCCTGAACTCCGATCATGGAAAGAAGTGTCTTCGCATCACGTCCTACACATTTACGGTTCAGCTTGCCGCCTGCAAGTACAGTCTCAACAAGCTTGTCCTGCTCTTCCTTGGAAGCAAGGTAGCAGTCATTCTCTGTAAGCATGTAGTGCATTAACTCATCAACTACGGAAGATACTGCAACAACTTCCTTCTCTGCGATACATGGAAGGTTGTTATCGAATGTACATCCGTTTACGATATCCTGTGCAGCCTTGCGGATATCAGCAGTATCATCAACCAGTGCCGGCGGGTTTCCTGCTCCTGCACCGATTCCTCTCTTACCAGAGGAAAGAACTGCTGTCACAACACCAGGGCCTCCTGTTGCTGCGATCAGATGGATATCTTTATGTTTCATCATAATATTGCTTGTCTCAAGGGTTGGTTTCTCAACTGTGACAGCGATATTATCCGGGCCGCCTGATTCCAGGGAAGCCTCATTTAAAAGATTGATTGCGTAAATAGAAGTTTTAACTGCTGCCGGATGTGGGTTGAATACTACTGTATTTCCGCCTGCCAGCATACCCATTGTGTTGCAGAGAACTGTTTCACTCGGGTTAGTACATGGTGTGATCGCGCCGATAACACCAAACGGTCCCATCTCGATCAGAGTCAGTCCTCTGTCTCCGGACCATGCAGTTGTTGTAATGTCTTCTGTTCCAGGTGTCTTGTCTGCTACCAGGTGATGCTTCAGGATCTTATCTCCTACATTACCCATACCAGTTTCCTCAACACCCATACGTGCCAGTACTTCCGCATTTTCTTTGATCTTCTTGCGGATGCAGGTGATGATCTTTTCTCTCTGGTCCATAGACATTGTCTTAACTACCAACTGAGCCTTCTTGGCTGCTTCGATAGCATCATTCATATCCTTGAAAACGCCATGTTTTCCGGCCGGAGCATCTGCGATCTGCATTTTTGCCATAACTTCCTGTACAATTTCCTGTACCATATTCTCACTTATTGGCATGAGATGTCCTCCTTAATATTCCGTCAAAAATTTATTTCAGGCCAAGCTGAGCCATAACCTGTTTTGTGATCTGAGCAACAAGCTCTGCGTCATTCTTTGCTGTATCTGTTGCAGGAGCTGCATCTTTATCACAATCACAGTCTTTTCCAACGAAATCATACTGATATCCTGGGAACTGTTTGTAGTCCTCGCTGTGGCATGCACCGCCGCAGTTGTGGCAGTTCTTGCCGTCTTTGTTCAGGCAGAGGCTTGCCGGATGTTTTCCAGGCATACCGAATTTACGACGGATCGCATAGAGCTTCTCGATGTTCTCTTTGTCGAATTCCTTCGGTCCGCCAAGGAGCTTGGTCTGATACAGAAGCTGTGCATAGAACTCTACAGACTCCATCTTCATATATGCAGCGTTAAGGTCTGTGCTCCATGTAAGTGCTCCGTGGTTCTCAAGAAGTACTGCATCGAAGTATGGAAGGTATTTCTCAAGGTTGTCCGGAATCTCCATTGTGGAAGGTGTGCCGTACTCAGCGATCGGAACACATCCAAGAGCGATAACTGCCTCAGGCATGATCGGCTGTGTAAGCGGGATACCTGCGATTGCGAAAGATGTAGCATAGATTGGATGAGCATGTACAACAGATCCTACGTCCGGTCTCTTCTCATATACTCTCATATGCATCTTGATCTCAGATGATGGTTTGAATCCCGGGTTAGCCTGGATTACATTACCCTTGCCATCTACTTTACAGATGAACTCTGGTGTCATGAATCCTTTGGATACACCAGTTGGTGTGCAAAGATATTCATTCTCAGCTACTTTAACAGAAAAGTTTCCGTCGTTAGCTGCAACCATGTTACGGTTGTAAATTCTCTTACCGATGTCACAAAGCTGTTTTTTGATTTCAAACTCGTTTACCATGCTTAATTTCCTCCTTGAGCATTGGATTGCACTATTTTGTTTCTGAGAACATTTTACCCCATACCACAAAATAAGTCAAGGACAATCCGTTGTTTTATGTTGGTTTCTTGTTGTATTTTGTGTTGTTTTTATTGTTTTTTATATTTTCTGTTTGTAAAGGATCTTTTTTCTGTAATCCTGTATCTCTCAGCCGCCGATCTGGCAGTCCAGGCTGCATACCGCATGCACTGCATTCTTCAGCATCTGCATATGTTCTGCTGTAGGCGAAGGATTCCTTCCATTAAATAGGGTCTGCCAAGTCCTTCATATTTATCCTGTCCCAGTCTGTGGTACGGAAGAAGATGGATCTTGTTTACGCCCGGAAGGGATGCTGCAAATCTTGCGATCGCCTGGATCTCTTCCACAGAATCATTAAATGTGGGGATCACCGGAACGCGGATCACCAGTCTGGTTTTTCCGTAGAGCGCAACCCTTCTTGCATTCTCCAGCATCAGTCCGTTGGCCCGTCCTGTGAATTCTTTATGTTTTTCCTGATCCATATGCTTGATATCCATCAGATATACATCCAGATAGGGAAGTACCTGTTCGATCTTTTCCCATGGGGCACAGGCCATACTTTCTACCGCTGTGTTGATTCCTCTCTCCTTTGCCGCGCGAAGAAGATCTCTAGAAAAGTCCGCCTGACACATACATTCCCCTCCGGAAAGGGTGATCCCGCCTCCGGAACGATAATAATAGGCACGGTCTTTTTCCACCTCTTCGATCGTCTCACGAACTGTCACGTCGCGACCGATCACTTTATCTTCTCCCAGAACCTTCATGTTCTGGATCCGGTATTCCTGTGATTCCGGATTACAACACCAGCGGCAGCGAAGAACGCAGCCCTTCAGGAACACGATGGTACGGATACCCGGCCCATCGTGTACTGAATATTTCTGAATATCAAAGATCCTGCCCTTTGTATCCAAATAGTCCATTCGTTACTCCTTTAGAAGCCCTGCTCAGTACGTCTGATGATATCGTCCTGCAGAGATCTGGAAAGTGTAGTGAACAATGCGCTGTAGCCTGCAACACGTACAACCAGATGTTTGTACTTCTCCGGATGCTTCTGTGCATCCAGAAGTGTTTCTCTGTCAACAACGTTAAACTGCATATGCATACCCTTCTGATCAAAGTATCCGCGGATCAGTGCTACGAATTTCTCCAGTCCTTCTCTTCCTGCAAGTGCTGACGGATGAAATTTCTGATTGAACAGTGTTCCGTTGGATACGATAAAATGATCCAGACGGGATACAGAAGTTGCCGCAGCTGTCGGTCCCTTCACATCCTTGCCGGCTGACGGGGAAACACCATCTGCTACCGGAGTATGTGCGTAACGGCCATCCGGTGTTGCACCGGTCTGTCCGCCAAGCGGAACATTTGCAGATACAGGATAAAGTCCTGCCTGATAATGTCCGCCTCTTGGGTTCATATATTTCTGAAGCGGTCTTGTGTAAGTATAAGCCACATCCCTTGCAAAGTAGTCCACATCCGGGATATCATTTCCAAACTTCGGAACCTCCTCGATCATCTTGTGGATCTCTTCGAATCTTGCCTTTTTCTCCGGAGATGGCTCTGTTCCGAGAGCTGCTGTCATAACAGCTGTTGCGGTCTGCTCATTTACGCTGATGCCATTCTCCTGAAGCTTCTGCATAACGATGGTGGTGATATCTGCTGCAGACTGTGCATCGATGCCCTTGCCGTAGTTCCATGCCAGAGCCTCCTTCAGCTCTTCCATGGTCATCTTCTTTTCTTCATATACAAGCTTGCGGATCGCATACAGAGAATCTGCCATGTTTGCAATACCAAATCCCTGAGGACCTGTAAAGTTATAAACAGCTCCGCCTTCCTGAACGGATTTGCCTCGTTTCAGGCAGTCATCCACCATACAGGAAAGGAATGGAAGCGGACATCTCTCCGCATGTGCCACATCAATGGCATTATCAGCATTTACAAGCAGGGAAATGAAATATTCCATCTGTTTCTTATATGCATCATAGAACTCATCGAAGCTCTTCATCTCTGTGACATCGCCGGTCTGGACACTGATCTGTACCCCTTTGTCCATACCATTAGAGAAAACCATCTCCAGCGGACGGCACATGTTAAAGAATGCAGCGTCATGCCAGCCCTCTGTCTTACCTGCCTTCTGCGGTTCTACACAGCCGATGATGTTATATTCTCTGGCATCTGCAAGAGAAAGGCCGCGGTTCTGCAGTGCAGGAATGATAACCTCATCATTGTAATAAGCCGGAAGTCCGATTCCTGTTCTTGTAAGCTCTGCAGCCTTGATCAGGAATTCATGTGGTGATCCGTTCCATACTCTTACAGAAAGAGACGGTGCCGGAAGGTGCACATGCATAGACGCCTGGATGCACATAAAGGAGAGATCATTGGTCACATCCTCGCCATCCTTGTTCTGACCACCTGCGATCAGGTTCTGGAAAAGGCTGTAGCCTGCAAAGCCTTCTGCAGATGCAGCATCACGGCATTTATTCAGGTCGTTTAATTTTACCCATATGCAGTCCATCAGTTCCTGGGCAAATTCTCTGGTAAGATTGCCTGCTTCCATATCACTCTTGTAATATGGATACATATACTGGTCAAAACGTCCCGGAGAAATAGAATGTCCGCTGCTTTCCATCTGGATCAGCTGCTGTACAAACCAGAAGGACTGGCACGCCTCATAGAAGTTACGGGCGCCCTTCGCCGGTACGCGTGTACAATTGGATGCGATCTGAAGGAGTTCCTGTTTTCTGGTCGGATCCTGACACTGATATGCCATCTGCTCTGCGAGCTCGGCATAGCGATGTGCATAGTCGATAACTGCCTGACAGCTCATGATAACTGCCTCCAGGAAACGGGATTTCTTTGCGTAATCACCATCTCCTACATTACACTCATCCAGTTCCTTCTGAGCTTTGGCAATGATCCCTTCATAACCGATCGCCAGAACTTCTTCATATTTAACGGTTACGTGTCCTACACCATTGTAGAAATAGTTTCCGGGTGTAAAAATATTGTGGTCAATGGCAAGAATCGCTTCCGGTGCCATATAGGAGGTTGCAAGCTCACTGGTAGTCTTGCCTTTCCAGTATTTATGTACCTCACGGAGCTCCGCCTTGGTTTCCTCCGCAATATAAAATGGATCGGCTGTTCTGGTAGCCACTGTATCCAGCTCATCTTCCAGCCACTGGAAAGAATACTCCGGAAACGTCTGACATCCTCTCGGCGCCAAAGTGCTGCTTCCGACGATCAGCTCCTCATCACGGATGATGATCGGAATGTTGTGCAGGATGTGGGCAAATGCCTTGGCTCTGCGGGTGATGATCGGCTCGTCTTCTGTTGCTTTGTAAGACTCTGTGATCAGTTTTGCTCTGGCAGATTCGATCACCGGCATCTTTGCATAAAGATTATCTACAAGATGTGTGATCCTGTCTGTTTTCGGAACATCTGCTATATGAAATTTCTCCATGATTCTCCTTTCTCATAACCGGTTGTTTCTGGTGATCTGTCTGCCTCTACGCTTCCAGAACCGCTCCTGTCCGGCTATGTGCTCATGTAGTTTTATTATACCTTACCCCTACTGCGATGTCAACGAAATCCAACATGTGTTTCTAGCTGTTTTTGTGGGTTTTATCGGTTGTGCCCTGTTG
>ENA-OQBT01000157-OQBT01000157.1-human-gut-metagenome-genome-assembly--contig:-NODE-157-length-47109-cov-2.373973_pt1 | contig 47109 bp, 65 predicted proteins | sample MGYA00242749_ERZ504557 | MGnify/ENA primary metagenome ERZ504557 (study PRJEB26092, sample SAMD00036243) | human gut metagenome | host: Homo sapiens | study: EMG produced TPA metagenomics assembly of...
CGACGGAGTCGTTTGATATTTATACGGAAAATTGGGCTTATTCGCTGGATTTTAATCTTTTTTATGATTTTGGCGGGTGGTAACTTTACCGTTGTATTATGCCGTATTCCAGCGACGGTCTCAAAGCGGTTTGGCAGGATTTTGAATATCGCATGTATTTATTGATTCTGTTTATCGGGTCAATCATTGTAATGTATGCTTTATATATGGCAGATAATTTTTCTCCCGGTACCTCGTTTAATCGGGCTGTATTCATGATTGTGTCTATGCAAACCGGTTCCGGTTTGGTTCTTGGCAACTATGATGTATGGTCGCCGCTCGCACAAATGATGCTCTTTATGTCCATGTTCTTCGGTGGTTGTAGCGGGTCTACTACGGGCGGTATTAAAATTATTCGTATCATTATTTTAATTAAAAGCAGTATTATTTATTTGCGTAAGGCTATTCATCCCGATATGGTGCAGACCATTACGATTAATGCAAATCGATGCCGCAAAAATGGGTTCAAATGACGCAGCAGTTCTTTTTCTTGTACATGACTGTATTTGCTATTTCCGCGTTAGGCATTGCCGCTACAGGCTTAGTTTCGGTGAATCTTTACAATGTGTAGCGGGGATTTTGGGGAACGTAGGGCTTGCGTTCGGCAAACTGGGGCCGCAAGGCTCTTTTGCGGTGCTTCATCCGATGGCCAAAATTATTTGTGTAATCGATATGTTGCTCGGCCGTTTGGAATTGTTTACCTTGCTTGTATTACTGCATCCTGATTTTTGGCAGGGCTATTTCCTTAAACGTCGCAAACGTTCTTATAAGGTATTGCAACCGGTAGGTACTCATCGCAGAGGCTAATGCCTTAACATTTTTACTCACTGGAGATTAATAGCCATACTAGAAGGCCCGACGTATGACTTGAATAGAAGGCTCAACGTATGACTTGGACAGGAGGACTTTATGGAAATTTTAAAGCAGCCTTTAGGCTTATACAAGGCAAATTGTTATGTTTTAAAAGAGGCCGGTCAGGCGCTCATCATAGATCCGGGCTTTCATGCCCATAAAGTCCTTGAAATGGTAGGGGATGCGGACCTTCAAGCCGTTGTACTCACACATGGTCACTGCGATCATGTGTGTGCCGTTGACGGTGTTTTGAAAGAACGTTCTGTTCCTTTATATATGCATCCCGGGGATGATGAATTGCTGCATGCCAAACGGCGGATGCCATCGGCCTATAAAGGCCACTTTCAATCCCCGTATTTGCCCTTAAAGGAAGGAACGCTAAAGCTCGGGGTATTTGACCTCTATGTGCATGAAACGCCGGGACACAGCAAAGGAAGCGTTATTATACAGTGGGGGAATCATCTGTTTACCGGCGATACTTTGTTTAAAAATTCAGTAGGGGCTACGAATAACTATAATGGGGATGATGCGGTGCTTAAGACTTCGCTTCGCCAAATTATGACATGGGACCCTGATTTAATTGTTCATCCCGGTCATGCAGAGGATACAACGATTAAAGAAGAGTTGGCTCATAACCCGTTTTTACAGCCTTTGAAAGAATTTAATTAAATTGAAATAAAATATTAAATTTATACTAGACAAAGTACTCTGAAAAATGGTAGAATAATTTTCGTTGCTAAGGGCGGCGAAAGTAATGAAACAGTCAAAAGCATGTAAAAACTTTTCAAAAAGTTGCTTGACAATTGTTGCTGAAACCCCTATAATAACAAAGTAACGTATACGGCCCCGTGGTGTAGCGGTTAACATGTCGCCCTGTCACGGCGAAGATCGTCAGTTCAAATCTGATCGGGGTCGCCACGTTCGCCCCGGTAGCTCAGTCGGTAGAGCAAAGGACTGAAAATCCTTGTGTCGACAGTTCGATTCTGTCCTGGGGCACCATTTATGCGGAAATAGCTCAGTGGTAGAGCACCGCCTTGCCAAGGCGGGGGTCGCGAGTTCGAATCTCGTTTTCCGCTCCATTTATTTGGCGGCATAGCCAAGCGGTAAGGCAGAGGTCTGCAAAACCTTTATTCCCCAGTTCGATTCTGGGTGCCGCCTCCATATTTTTCCACCCATGCCGGGGTGGCGGAACAGGCAGACGCAACGGACTTAAAATCCGTCGGTTGGAGACAACCGTACCGGTTCGATTCCGGTCCTCGGCACCATTTAGACTGAATGAAAATTCAGTCTATTTTTTTTGAAATAAAGAAGGACTTTTTTCCTCCTATAGCGAACTATATATTTAGAGTAATTAATCATGTATATTTTGGTACAGATACATACTATGGTATAGCTAAAGGAGGATTTCGTATGAATTTTGAACTTCGTGATGGTCATGAGTATATTGATGAAGTAAAGAAACTATTTGTTGATTATGTACGTTCCTTAGGTGTTGCTGCCAATGTGAAAGAATTTGAAGGCTTAGAAGAAAAGTATAAAGGCGACCGTGAAGCATTATACATTGCCTTTGTAGATGATGTACCGGCCGGCTGCGTAGCTCTACACCATGTTAACTATGAAACAGCTGAAATGAAACGCCTTTATGTACGCCCTGAATTTCGTCGTACCGGCCTCGGTATGAATATTGCTCACATTCTTGTAGAAGAAGCTAAAGAAAAAGGTTATAAGATGCTTCTATTAGATTCCTTACCTAGCATGGAAAGTGCCAAAGAATTATACAAAGCCTTGGGTTTCAAGAGCACTGATCGCAATGTGAAAAAACCGGTTCGTACGGTTGTACATTTATCATTACCTTTAGTTTAATCAATACCGACCAAAATAGTAACGTAAATAAAAGCGAGTCCCGCTTCTGAGGGGACTCGCTTTTTGTGTGTTTCCGGTTTTATTCGCTTCGAATTAAACTTGAACTGTTATCGCTCCGGTGCGGCTGCTTCCGGGTCATTGGTCAATGGTTCCTGACCTAAAAGAGTCGTTAAATTATACTTGTTGAAGCGATAGTTCGGATTCGAGAAGTCTCTGGTCCGATCATAACGATTAGTCGGTGCCTGTAAGATACCGGACACTAAATCGTAGAGTAAATCGTTGGTGAAATATTTGTTTTCATGGTCGCGCAGAATAGCCGTCGTTTCCGGATAGCTTCTTCGTAGGTTGGCGATAAGTAAACCCATAGAGGAATGCGAGCCATGTCGAAATCAAAAATATCCGGATTGTGGGAATAATTGAGGCTTTCTCCGTGATCAGAGAAGTAAATCATGGCCTGCAGATTTAAGTGATCCTTGGCATAGGTATAAATTTGCTGTAATACCCAATCCGTATAGAGTTGGCTGTTGGCATAGGCTTCCTTGCCTTTTGGTACCTCGCCGACTTTCCATTTACTGAATTCATGAGGATAGCGGTCATTGTAATAAATATGACTGCCCATAATATGAATAACAATAAAGTTATTTTTATACGGTTCTACTTGTTGGAGTAGCGGTAAAATAACACCATCGTACTTATCGGAGAACATATATGCTTCATGAGCCCATAAAGGTCTGTCTGCCGTTTTGGCAATTAAGGAGATAGCTGTATCGTATTCACCGTAAACGCCTTGGTTGCTAAACCAACTCGTGTAGTAACCGGCTTTTTTAGCCACATCGAGAATATTGGCAGAATCCAAGAATGGCTTATCATCGTATTGATTGCGCTCCGTAAGAGCCCGTTCTAAGGTAGGTACTGTTTGTACATAAGACGAATAGGCGTTTTTAAAGAAGATAAAATCAGGATTTGAGCTGCCATTTCACTTTGCCAAGGAGTATCATCGTAAGCAAAGCTTGGATTGTAGACTTTCATGTAATTGCGCGAAGCCGATTCACCGATAACGAGGATTATAGTACCCGGTGCGCCGGTGGCAGCGGTTTCATCTGTTTCGAGATGTAGGTCATTGTAGATTTCATGATGTTTGTCGCTGTATTGTTGTAACTCTTTCATATATGTAGCTACATCAGTCCAGTTTTTAACAATGTCCGTTTTCATAAAACCAAAAGGTAAGTAGATTACACAGGCAAGACAGGCGATGCTGAGTACGCCTAAACGCAATCTTGTCATCATATCGCGACGGGACAAGCGGTTCATCCCCTGGTTTGACCAGTAGTAAAACAGGAATAAGAGTACATTGCCGATGCCGATGCCGATTAAGCCGGGAATGCCGGCGGAGCTTTTTAAAAAGCCGAAAGCTTCTTCCGGATTTGTTTGATACAGTGCCATTAAGGTGGCCGGCGTCAAACAATGCCACGTGTTAATATAGTAGCCGATTTGAATTAACGGAATCAAAGACAAAAGCCACTGGATGAGTGCGATAAGGATGCTCAAAGAGCGGCGGTATGGCAGATGGTGTACCATGAAATAGTGGAGTAAGCTGAGCCCCACAAAGAGTAGAAAGCCAAATAAGAAATCCGGGAAGAATTCGTAAAAATAAAAGGGCTTCGTATAGGACCAATGATATAACAAAGGATAGGTTAAAGCCCAGGCAATGCCCAAAAGGCCATGCCCCAAGAAGGCCCGATGCCATAAAGTACTGCGCATAAGTTGCTGGAATATGGCCAGTCCCAATAACAAGGGGAGGGATAACAAAAGAATATCTTCCCAATCAAAGCCAAAGGCAATAGGTTCGTAAATAAAAAAAAAGCGGCAAAGATGAGGACACACCACAAAATTGCCTGAACGACGGCATTGCGCCACCATGATATAAGAGTTTTCATAACGCATTTCCTTTATATTATAATAACATCAATACGATAGCAGAAATATAGTAAAAATACAAGGTTTAATATGCTTTTTTACATACTTTGACGGTTGTTAAATGCTATTTTTCTATGATACAATTAAAAAAAGGTTATCGAGACTTCGTGACAACATAAAGAGGGGCGTATAACCCCTCTTATTTGTTTGCCGAATCGTAAGGAGATATGATGAAACTCTATGAGTATAAGCTGGCCGTTTTTGAAGGGCCATTGGATTTATTACTCCATTTGATAGAAAAGCATAAAATAGATATTTACGACATTCCCATTGTGGAAATTACGTCGCAATATATGGCGCAGCTCGAAGAATGGCAGACCTTTGATATTCATTACAGCAGTGAGTTTTTGATTATGGCGGCTACGCTGTTACAGATTAAATCTCGCATGCTGTTGCCAAGAAACGCACCGCTCAATCCGGAAGAGGAAGAGGATCCCCGTGACGAATTGGTGGCTAACTTGCTTGAATATAAGCAAATCAAAGAATTGACTGAGGCATTGACGGAGCGTTCCGAAGCGAGCAGTCAGAGCTTTAGCCGGCCCGATTCGTTGAGCCAATGGGGTCAGGAAACGGTATTTCGTTTTGACATTGCCCAATTGTACAGTTTATTTAAATCTTGTATTGATAGAGTGGATGAAACGGTGCCGGAACCGCCAAAGGTAAAAGTGGAAAAAGAGGCTTACAGCTTGGAAGATACGATTGATTCTTTGCTTATGAGGGCCAAACAACAACGCCGATTCAGCTTTGTAGCTTTGCTTAATGAGGTAACCGTGCGGGCTGCCAAAGTGACTATGTTTATTGCTGTTTTGGAATTATTGAAGCGTCAAATTTTTACTATACACTCAGTGACGGAAGGGCTAATGACGGCTCGTTAAAGGATGTAACCTTAGTGAGTGAAATTGTCTAGCTCAGTTTATAATAGATTTTTCGATTATGCTTATTATGGCAATACAGGCGTAGCTATTTAATCGATTAGATTAAGATATTACAGAAGTAAGCGTATATTAGTTAGAAAGGTGAGTAACAAACTATGACAGATGTGAATCAGCCAAGCGATACATCGCTGCTCGCCCATTTGGAAGCAGTTCTTTTTTCAGCAGCCAAACCGGTGCCTATCACACTGCTTGGCGAACTATTTGATTGTGCAACTGAAGAGGCCGAAGCGTTATTGGAGGAATATGCCAATCGACTGGTGGTTGATAAACGAGGTCTTCGTTTAAAAGTAAGCGGCGTCGGAGCCGAGCTTGTAAGTGCGCCGGAGAGCAGTGAATATGTGAGTAAGATTCGCCAACGGGAAGACCGCTTGTCGCCGGCAGCGATGGAAACGTTGGCGGTTATTGCCTTTAAGCAGCCGGTTACGAAAAGTGAAATTGAAGAAGTGCGCGGTGTGAATTGTGAAAAAGTTTTAAAGCATTTAGTGAACCGCGATTTAGTTATGGAACTGGGCCGTAAGGAAAGCATCGGCCGGCCTGTATTGTACGGTACGACCGATACATTTTTGCGCAGTGTGGGCATAGAATCGGTGGAAACCTTAAAGCGTGAAGTAGCCGTCGATAACAGTGTGGCAGTTACTGTTGAAAGAAATAACACTATTGAAGCCGACGAAGACCATGAAAGTCCGACAATTGACGGTGAAAATAACAATACGATTGAGGCTCATGAAGCCCGTGAGATTACGGAATAAGGGAAAGGAGCAGACTATGGAACAAGAACGTTTGCAAAAATATATCAGTCGCTGCGGTTATGCATCAAGGCGCAAGGCGGAAGAACTAATCGTGGCCGGTAAGGTACAGGTAAACGGTCGTCAGGTTACGGAATTGGGGGTTAAAATTAATCCTGCCGTGGACCGCGTTAAAATTGACGGTCAGCGTATTGAACCGGAAGCATTGGAATATTATATTTTTAACAAGCCGAAAGGCAGCATTACTTCAGTTGGCGATCCACAGGGACGCGCTACGGTAATGGATTATTTGAAAGACATTAAAAATCGAGTATATCCGGTAGGCCGCCTTGACTACAACACGGAAGGTTTGTTGTTATTCACCAATGACGGTACCTTGGCTCAGGCTTTAATGCATCCGTCACAAGGTGTGACCAAGACCTATGAAGTTAAAATCAAAGGTCGTGTTTTGGATGAGCATTTGGAGGCATTGAGTGCGGGTATTACTTTGGAAGATGGTCCTACCTCGCCGGCAGAAATCGTAGATTACGGTTTGACAGCAAGACGAACACTACGTTGGTTGAGATTACCATTCACGAAGGTCGCAATCGCCAGGTACGCCGTATGTTTGAGCATTTTAAATATAGTGTGTACAACTTAAAACGCATTGCTTACGGCGGACTTACCTTAGCCGGAGTAAAACGTGGTGCTTATCGTAAACTTACGGGGGAAGAACTGCGTCAGTTAAAAGCACTCTGCAAATTACCATTCGGCAAAGGACCCCGGCGACGGCGCTAAAGGTCGTAAAATGCCGGCGAAAGACAATAAAAAACAGTTCGGTCGTAACGGCGCGGTGCGTGGTGCTAAACGTCGTTCCGGTGGAGGCAGACCATGAAACATATCATCGTAGTGGGAGCCGGTGCAGCCGGTCTTATGGCAGCTACTATTGCCGCTCGTGAAGGCGCTAAAGTAACGTTAATCGAAAAAATGAACATGATAGGTAAAAAGATGGGCATTACCGGCAAAGGGCGTTGTAATATTACCAATGATGCGCCTATCAGTGATTTTATCGCGAAAACACCGGGGAACGGTAAGTTCCTCATGAGTGCTTATCAGCAGTTTGACAATCGCGATTTATTGGATTTACTCCATGAATGGAAGTTGGCTACTAAAGTAGAGCGCGGCGGCCGAGTTTTTCCAGTGTCCGATTCGGCTCTTGAAGTGCGCGATATGTATATGCGAGTGTATAAAGGCTATGGCGGCATTTTACATTTAAATGAAGCTGTTAAGCATATTATTGTAAAAGACAATAAGGTTCAAGGCGTTGTAACCGATAAAGAAACCTATTATGGCGATGCGGTTATTTTAGCAACCGGAGGCTTGTCTACCCGCTTACCGGTTCTACCGGTGACGGCTATGCTATGGCTAAAGAGGTGGGCCATACGGTGACGGATTTACGTCCGTCATTGGTACCTTTGGAGACGAAGGAACCGTGGGTTAAAGATTTAATGGGTTTAAGTCTTCGTAATGTGGAATTGTCGGCTGTGGCTAAAGATAAAGTGCAGGCTAAACAATTCGGTGAAATGATGTTTACTCATTTCGGGATTACCGGCCCGATTGTTTTATCTTTAAGTCATACAGTTGGTAAGTTAATGAAGAAAAAGAATATAGGCACTATCGGTTTAGAGATTAATTTAAAACCGGCTTTAACGCAGGAGCAGCTGGATCAGCGTGTGCAGCGAGATTTTGTGACCTATTCCAAAAAACAATTGGCAAATGGTTTAAAAGACCTCTTACCACAACGCTTAATTCCTGTTATTATAGAATTAGCGAATCTTACGCCGGATAAATTTATTAATCAAATCAGCCGTGAAGAGCGCCAACGCTTGGTTCACGTGTTACAGCATATGCCTTTGACGTTTAAACAGATGCGACCTATTGCGGAAGCCATCGTAACAGCGGGGCGGCATTTCGGTTAAGGAATTTGTACCGAAAACAATGGAATCTAAATTGATTTCAGGACTTTACGGTGCCGGTGAAGTATTGGATATTGATGCTTTTACGGGCGGTTTCAATTTGCAGGCGGCGTTTGCCACCGGCTATGTGGCGGCACAGCATGCCGTACACGGTGAAGCAGCCGACTAAGCATGTTACGGAGAGGAGTTTTTTGATGAGTAAACAGCGTATTGCGGTAGCTGTTGACGGTCCTGCCGGGGCCGGTAAAAGTAGTATTTCTAAAGCCGTAGCCAAACAGCTTGGCTATTTATATATTGATACGGGGGCCATGTATCGGGCCGTTACGTGGGCTGTTTTAAAAGCCGGCGTAAATCCCACCGATGAGGCAGCGGTAGCAGCTTTATTGCCTGACTTGTCACTACGCATGGAACCTACCGAAGATGCTTTCAAGGTGTTTGTGAATGGTGAGGATGTAACGTTCTTAATTCGCACGCAAGAGGTAAACGGTGCCGTATCACAAATTGCAGCCATTAAGGCTGTTCGCGACTTTTTAGTGGCACAGCAACGTGCCATGGCCAGTGCAGGGGGTGTTATATTAGACGGCCGTGATATCGGGTCGGTGGTTTTACCTAATGCGGAATTAAAAATTTATTTGACGGCTTCCGTAGAAGCTCGCGCCAAACGGCGCTGGTTGGAAACGCCGGATAAAGAATCCGTATCCTTGGAAACGATTAAAGAAAGTGTAATGGCACGCGATGAAATGGATACGAATCGCAAAGAATCACCCCTTGTATGTGTACCGGAAGCGATAGTTATCAATTCTGATAATTTATCTTTTGATGAAACCGCTGCTCGTATGGTACAATTGATTACGGCAACAGAAAAGTAAAGGAGAGCGTATTCATGGATAAATTTTCAGATTGTTTATGGCGCTCGGCTTTTGAAGTCGTATATGGTTGGATTTATAAAGCGGATGTGGTAGGCCGTGAAAACTTCCCTAAAGAAGGACCGGTCATTGTGGCTCCCAATCATAAGAGCAACAACGATCCGTGCATCGTAGGGCGTGCATTGCCGCGCCATGTAGCTTTATGGCCAAAGAAGAATTAATTTAAAAATCCGATTTCCAATTTCTTTTGTCGCTGGTTGGGCGCGTTTCCGTTTAAAACGTGGTACGGCGTGGATAAAATCGCCATTCGTCATGCTATGGGATTATTGAAGAATAATTTAGTGCTCGGCATTTTTTCCGGAAGGAACCCGGCAAAAGAAGGATAATACGTTGGGCCGATTCCATGACGGCGTAGCATCGATGGCGCTTCGTACGGGTGTACCCGTAGTGCCGGTGGCTATTATGGGATCGTATCAGATGAAACGCGGTCAAGTGGCTGCCGTAATCGGTAAACCGATTCCCGTAGCGAAAGCAAAACCTACACCGGAAGCCATTGCCGAATTAAATGATAAAGTCAGGGTGGCTCTGGAAGGTCTTATGGCTGACTATCGGGCGGCTCATCCGGATTTTAAACGATAAGGAGTCAGGCGTGGAAATTCGTATTGCAGAAAATTGCGGTTTTTGTTATGGTGTGAAGAGGGCTGTTAATATGGCTCAAGACACATCAGATCAGTTAGAGCGCAGTTATACCTTAGGTCCTATCATTCATAATCCGCAAGTGGTTTCCAATTTGGAAGAACATGGCGTGTATGCCGTGGATTCGCTGGATGAAATTCCCGGCGGTACAGTAATCATTCGATCCCATGGTGTGGGACCGGCTGTGTATGAAGAAGCGACCGATAAAGGACTTAAAGTGGTGGACGCAACATGTCCCCATGTAAAAAAAGCTCAACAAGATGCAAAATCGGTCATTGACTCGGGAATGTCGCTTGTTATTTTAGGCGAAAAAAAGCATCCTGAGGTAATTAGTATCAATTTATGGGCACAAAACAAAGGCATAGTTATAGAAACTGAAGAAGAAGCTAAAATTCTGCCTTTCGTGGAAAATAGGGGTGTAGTTGTACAAACTACCTTTTCACAATTTAAATTTCAAAGTATAATAGATATATTAGAGGAAAAAACTCAAAATCTAAAGGTTTTCAAAACGATTTGCACAGCTACTCAAGAACGTCAAAATTCGGCGGTAGAACTCGCAAAAACGGTGGACCTTATGATTGTGGTAGGCGGTAAGAACAGCGGCAACACAAACAGATTAGCAGAGGTCTGTCGTGACGTTGGATGTACTACTTACCATATAGAGACCGCTGCTGAATTACAATTGGACTGGTTCAACCATGTCCAAACGGTAGGGGTTACAGCCGGTGCATCGACACCCGACTGGATAATTAAGGAGGTCATTGACACAATGAATGAATTTGAACAATTGTTAGCTAACGAAGCTGACTGGGCAGAAGACTTTAAGAAAGGCACTGTAGTAGAAGGTACTGTTGTATCCGTAGAAGACGACAAAGCATATGTTTCTTTCGGTTACAAAACAGAAGCAACCTTGAATCGTACTGAAATCGCATATCCGGCACCTGCCTCTGCTAAAGACGTGCTCAAAGAAGGCGATCAGATTAAAGCCGTTATTATGAATCACATCAAGGAAGACAATCCTATCTACTTGTCCATCACTCGTTTGGCTAAAGACGAAGATTGGCAGTATGTACAGGAAGCTCAGGAAAAAGACGAACCAATCATCTGTAAAGGTGTGGACGCTATCCCTGCAGGTCTTGTTGTAACTGTTAAATCCCTTCGTGGTTTTATTCCACTTTCCCAAGGGGATGTACACTTCGTTAAATCTCTCGATAGCTTAGTAGGTACTGAATTCGAAGCTAAGGTATTGGAAATCGACGAAAAGAAAAACCGTTTGGTTCTTTCCCGTCGTGCTGTATTGGAAGTAGCTCGCAAGGCTAAATTGGAAGAAGCCTTGAAAAACATTCATGTTGGCGATAACTATAAAGGTATTGTTCGTAAAATTATGCCTTATGGTGCTTTCGTTGATATCGGCGGTATCGAAGGTTTACTTCACATTTCCGACATTTCTTGGCACAAAATCAAACGCGTTGAAGACGTATTGTCCGTAGGCCAGGAAATCGAAGTTAAATTGCAATCCTTTGATGCAGAAAGCAACAAACTTTCCTTATCCTTGAAAGCATTGACTAAGAGCCCATGGGACGTAGCTGAAGAAACTATCAAAGTTGGCGACGTTCTTACCGGTAAAGTAGTTCGTTTGGTAGCTTACGGTGCATTCGTAGCTGTTAACGACGACATCCAAGGTTTACTTCACATTTCTCAGATCACTAAACAGCGTAATGCTAAAGTAGAAGACTACTTGACTCGTGGTAAAGAAGTAGAAGTTAAAGTTATTTCTCTTAACAAAGATGAAAAGAAACTTGGCCTTGCTTTGACTGAGTTAATGGAACCTGTTGCAACAGCTGAATCCGACGCTGAATAATTGTAACCAATAGCGCGTAGCGCTTATATAAGGAGCTGTAAAGGGCTTTGCCCTTTATGGCTCCTTTTGCATTATCCCTTCTTTATGGATTGCTTTATATATGTTACAATATAGTGTGATAATTTGTGTAAAAATTGAGGTGACAATATGGCAAAACCATTAGTAGCAGTGGTAGGGCGTCCTAATGTGGGAAAATCTACATTGTTTAACGCCATTGTAAATAAACGTATTTCCATTGTTGAAGATATTCCGGGCGTAACGCGCGATAGAATTTATTTTGATGCCGAATGGCTTAACCGAGAATTTACCATGATTGACACGGGCGGGATTGAATTCATCACCGCCGACAGTCATGTAATTCCTAAAATGATGCGTTTACAGGCGCAACTTGCTATCGAAGAAGCGGATGTTATTTTATTTGTCGTTGACGGCAAACAAGGTATCGTACCGGCTGACGAAGAAGTAGCGAATATTTTGCGTGCCAGCGGTAAACCGGTATTATTGGTTGTTAATAAAATTGACAGCGTAAATCAGGAAGCCAACATTTATGAATTTTACAATTTAGGTATTGGCGATCCTATCGGTATTTCCGCTAAAAACCTAATGAATCTTGGCGATTTATTGGATGATGTGGTAAAACATTTCCCTGATTCGGCAACGGCTGAAGATGAAGAAGATACTATCCATGTAGCTTTAATCGGTCGTCCGAATGTAGGTAAATCATCGTTAACAAATGCTTTATTGGGACAGGATCGTGTTATTGTAAGTGATGTAGCCGGTACAACTCGTGACTCCATTGATACGCATTGGACACATGAGGGGCAGAAGTTTGTGCTTATCGATACGGCCGGTATGCGTCGTAAAGCAAAAATCGATGCACCGGTAGAACGCTACAGTATCGTTCGTTCTTTACGGTCCGTAGATAGAGCTGACATCGTTGTTCTCGTATTGGACGGCGTGGACGGTGTTACAGAGCAGGATAAGAAAATTGCCGGTTATGCTCATGAAGCCGGTAAAGGGATTATCATCGTAGTCAACAAATGGGATTTAGTAGAAAAAGACGATAAAACGACCATCGTTACACGGAAGATATTTACGATGAAATGGGCTTTTTGCGTTATGCGCCGATTCTCTTTGCTTCCGCATTGACGAAACAGCGTATCCATCGTTTAGCCGATTTAATTAAATTCGTATCGGAACAGCAACACATGCGTATTTCTACAAGCGTGTTGAATCAAGTATTATCGGATGCACAGAACGTCAATCCGGTACCGTCCAGAAGCGGTCGTTTGCCGAAGATTTATTATATGACGCAGGCTTCGGTAAAACCACCGACCTTTATACTGTTTGTAAATGAACCGGAATTGATTCACTTCTCCTATATGCGTTTCCTGGAAAACAGACTTCGTGAGTCCTTCGGTTTTGAAGGTACACCGATTCGCTTGATATTACGCGGTAAGAAGGGAAATGATGACGACTAATGGATACTATGACTATTATCGGATTGGCAGTCGTGGCATATCTTTTAGGCTCCATTCCCAGCGGTTTAATTATCGGTAAATTATTTTTCAATACAGATGTCCGTTTATACGGCAGTAAAAATATCGGTGCTACGAATACGTATCGCGTACTGGGCATGAAGGCAGCTTTACCGGTATTTCTCTGCGATGCCGGTAAAGGTATGGCAGGCGTTGCTATTTTTTCGCCGGAACCGAATTTGATGCTTTTAGGTGGCATTTTAGCTATGGTAGGCCATAATTGGTCGGTATTTTTGGGCTTCAAAGGTGGTCGTGGTGTAGCGACGGGGCTCGGGGTGTTGATATTTTTAGTACCTTTGATTTCGGCTATTTGTTTTGCTACATGGGCCGTTATCGTGTACTTTACCAAATATGTGTCCTTAGGCTCTATCGTAGGGGCCGCGTTGGTACCGATTTTGATGATTGTCTTCGGTGAACCTTTATGGTATATCGTATTCGGTACGGTGGCCGCTTTATTCGTAATTTTGCGTCATCGTGAAAATATTATGCGTCTTTTGCGCGGTCAGGAATTAAAAGTTGAACGGACGGAGCGTGATGATTCTAAATGAAAATAGGAATTATAGGATCCGGCAGCTGGGGCACTGCGCTGGCTTGTAAAAGTGCTCAAGCCGGCAATGAGGCTTGGCTTTACTGTCGCCGTGAAGAGCAGGCGACGCGCTTAAAGGCGGATCGTGAAAATAAAGAATATTTGGCCGGTGTTGCCTTGCCGGAAAATTTAAATATCAGTCATGTACCGGCTGTAGTGGCCGAAAACAGTGATATCCTTTTGATTGTGACGCCGTCTATTTATGTGCGTGATACACTGAAGCAGTTTGCCCCATATATTTCTTCGAAAACGACGGTAGTTATTTGCTCTAAGGGGATTGAACGAGAGACGGGTAAACGTTTATCCGAAGTGGCTGACGAGGTGGTAGGCCATATTACGGAGCAATTAGCTATTTTATCCGGCCCTAATCATGCCGAGGAAATAGGCCGAGATTTACCGGCTGCAACGGTTGTGGCGGCACGAACGGTACCAACGGCAGAGCAAGTGCAACAGGCTTTAAGTACTGTTAATTTCCGAGTCTATGTGAATGAAGATATGACGGGTGTAGAACTGGCAGCGACAACAAAGAATATTATCGCTTTAGCGGCCGGTATTGCAGACGGTATGAAGCTTGGTGATAATTGTAAGTCCGCTCTTTTGACACGTGGTCTTCATGAGATGACCAAATTTGGAGTGGCTATGGGGCGCGGCGTGAAACTTATGCCGGACTCGCCGGTATGGGCGATTTGATTACCACTTGTATGAGTCGCCATAGTCGGAACCGCGCAGCGGGTCAGAAATTGGCAGCCGGTGAAACTATGGATTATATAATGAATCATTCCAATATGGTGGTAGAAGGCTTTTTTGCCGTAAAAACGGTGTATGAAATCGCTAAAGCAAAAGAATTGGATTTACCTATAACAGAAGCTTTATACGAAGTTTTATATCATCAAAAATCGCCTCAAACAGCACTTATGGAGCTGATGGGGCGCAACTTGAAAGATGAATGTTCTTATAATAATTTTTCCCTAGGAATGTACTTTTATTTTGGAACATTATATACTATAATTAAAAGACAAGTGTAGGCATAAAGAGGGAAGTATGAGAATTATTGCAGGACGTGCCAAAGGTCATATATTGAAAGCTCCGAAAGGGATGAGTACGAGACCCACACAGGATCGTGTGCGGGAGAGTATTTTTAATATACTGACTAGTTACGGTTTGATTGAGTCCACCGTACTTGATTTTTTCTCCGGTACAGGCGCTTTCGGATTGGAAGCCGTCAGTCGCGGTGCCTCACTGGCCGTATGCGTTGATAAACGGACAGCTCGAATTATTAAAGCGAACATTGAGCATTGTCATATGGAAGACGCGGTTGAAGTGATACCAACATCGATTGAAACGGCGGCTAAACAGTTAGCCGGTCGTCAGTTTGATTATATTTTTGCGGATCCGCCATATGAACAAGGTTTTGTGGCCGCAACGTTGGCTGTAGTCGTAAATCAGCAATTAATAAAAGAAAATGGAATGCTTATTGTGGAGCATCATGAAAACGAACCGCTTGTATTGCCGGAAGGTTGGAGCCTTGTGAGGGAACAACGCTTTGGTTATACGAAGGTGACGTATTGTGTACCCTATGAGCTTGAAAGGAGCTAATATAGTGCGTATAGGCATTTGCCCAGGGAGTTTTGACCCTGTGACAAACGGGCATGTCGATATTTTTGAACGAGCGAGTAAGCTTGTAGATAAGTTGATTGTGGCGGTTTTAACTAATCCGAATAAAAATAATTTGTTTACTCAAGATGAGCGAGTTGAATTGATTAAAGCTCCGTAGCCCATATACCTAATGTTGAAGTGGATTGTGCATCAGGTCTGTTGATTGATTATGCAAAATCAAAAAACAGTATTATGATTATTCGAGGCTTGCGAGCGCTTGCTGATTTTGAATATGAATTCCAACGAGCTTTATTTTCAAAGTTTTTGGATGACGATATTGAAACCGTTTTTATCATGACGAATAATAAGTATTCATTTGTCAGTTCCACGGGAATTCGCGAATTAGCGCGATTTAATGGTCGTCTTGACGGCTTAGTTCCGGATGCAGTAAAAGAAGCGTTAGAAGCAAAATTTGCGAATCGTAGTGAATAGTACTAATAGGAGTGGCGAGAATGAAAACAGAAAAACTTTTAGAAGATTTGGAAAATTTAATTGAAACCAGTGGTCGCATTCCTATGACCACCAAACGTGTCATTGAAGAAGAAGAAATTATGCGTGTCTTAGATGCCATTAATGAATCTTTGCCGTTGGAGCTTGAAGAATCCCGCCGTATTATGGCTGAAAAAGATAAAATTTTGGCAGATGCACAGCGCCAAGCCGATACTTTGATTGCTCAGGCCAAAGATTATATTGCAAAATTGACGGAAGAAAGCGAACTTGTTAAACAGGCTCAGACTCAGGCTAACCAAATTATTACTTTGGCTAACCAGTCTTCCGAAGAATTGAAAAACAGTTCGATTCAATATGCTCAAGATGTAATGCGTTATATTGAAAACAATTTGGAAAAAACTTTGGAAAGCTTGCGTCAAAACCGTGAAAGTTTAAAACAATCCAATCGCGATTAATTGCGTTACTTTTGGTGATTTGGTTGACAATGCCGGTCATTGTAAGCTTGAAATAAAGAAGCTCTCAGGAAGCATCCTTGCTATACTTGGTATAGGGGATTTCCTGAGAGCTTTTTTGCTTATTCGTAGAAATTTGTTTCTTTGTTTAATACCGGTTCTTTCGGGTCGATTACGGCTGTTTTCTGATTTGTATAAATAACAAAGCCTAATGGCGATGCGGGTGGTTTTTTTATAAATTTAACCGGGGTGTAATCGACGGCTACTTTGGAGGACTCGCGAGCCCGACTGAAATAGGCGGCATAGCGGGCGGCTAAGGTAAGCATTTCATCGGTTGGTTCACCGCCTTGCGTGCGTAAGATAACATGACTGCCTTGTACCTGCAAAGTATGGAACCACATATCATCAGGCTTGGCGAAACGATGGGTTAAATATTCATTCTGCTGATTGTTGCGACCGATGAAAATTTCACCGCCGTCAATTTGAAAATGCATGAAGTTATGTTTCGGTGCCTTATAACTAACCGGCTTTTTAGATTTTTTCAAAAGCCCGGCCTGTTCGCATTCATTGTAGATTTCTTGAACCGTTTCCTTGCTATCGGCAATGGTTAAACTGTATAAAACGGACTGAAGATAGTCAATGCGACGACTACTTTGCTCTAATTGATATAAACCGCTTTGTTTACGATTTTTTAACTTCGTATACAGTTTGTAATAATTTTGCGCATTCTCTACAACGGTTAATTCCGGCACGAGGGAAATGGTAATCGGTTCAACAGGGTTTACTAAAATATTGTCTAAGGTGATATTTGGTTCATATTGTGTATCGCGATAGGCGTTAATCATCAATAAATCGCCAAAAGCCTTATATTCATCGGCTTTGGAGCTATCGTTAAGTTCCGTTTCAATCTTACTGTGACGGAGTTCTTCTTTTTTGATAGCCTGTTCTAAAGTTCGTTCCAATTCACGCGTGGTCGTATTGATGCCGCCTTGTTTTACAACGGATACTTCAAGCGGTTGTGAGATGGAATCGTAGGTAGCCGTTAACTGACCGCCTTGCGCCAATAAATAGGTAAGGGGCACAGGGCTGTAGAACTTTTTATGGTTTGCGTTCTCGTATTCATATAATTGCTTGGCATCATTAATAGTCTCTTTTAAATTGATAAGAGCCGTTGCAATAGACGTAATTTGTTCCGCAGTAAGTGATGTAAACTCCGTTTTTTCGGTTACACCGGCGTCATAACATACTTCTTTTAACAGAGCCGGACCGAAACCGTTAAAAATGCGACGAATTGTTTCGGCTACGGTTCCTTGACCGAAGTTGTGAAGTAATTCGCCGATTTCTTCGTTATTGAACTCAAAAGGCTGCCTCGTTCGCTGTTCGGCGGTAACTCATAAGTGAGTTTAGGCGCGATGGAACGTTCGCGGTTCATGAGCGGTGTAACGTGAATGAGCGCTTCCAGAATCTGGCCGTCTTGAACGAAAATGCAGTTGGAATATTTGCCCATTAGCTCAATGTAAATTCGATTCGAAATAAGGGAGCCGTCAAGAGCCAACTTATCCGCATTGATGCGCAGAATTCGGTCACCGTTCAATTGCTTGATTGCTGTAATACGAGCGCCTTCCAAATGTTTGCGTAAAAACATGCAAAGCGCAGTCGGTTCTTTAGGTAAATCCGTAATGCCGTGACTGAGATAACAAGCCGGCAAATTACCGGCTGTAATAACCAGGTCTTTATTACCTTGGTGAGTATTAACTTTTAAGACGATCGTGGTTTTATCTATTTGTAATAGCCGCTGGATTTGACCGGTCACTAATTGATCCGAAAGTTCTCTGGTCAAAACGGCTAAGGTTAAGCCATCTAATTCATAAATTGCTCCTTTACTAAACATACTTATTATTTAAGTATATCACACTTATGACCTATTTGAACGCTTTACCCTATAGGCCTAACATGTTAAAATGTAAACAATAAGAAAATAATCTAAAAATAAGGAAAATTGACGAAAATTAAAGGAAAGGACCTATTTTATTATGAACAGCATGACGGGCTTCGGTCGTGGTATAGCCGCTGATGAGGCGTTACAGATTACAGTTGAAATAAAAACGGTTAATTCAAGGTTTTTGGATTTGCATATTAATATGCGTCCACGTTGATTTTTTTTTGAAAATGAGCTGCGCCGTCAGATTAAAAGTGTATTGCAACGCGGTAAAGTGGAAGTCAATATTTCGCTACGCAATACACGGGATCGGGAAAAAGATTTTACCGTGAATGAATCATTGGCATTGCAGATTCGCGAGTTTTTGGTAAAAAACGGTTTTGCTCAAGATATTAAAAAAGTGGCCTTGCGAGATATGATGACCGTATCTCAGGATTGGCTTCTTTTGGAGGATGTCCCTTTTGAAGAATCGAAACTTCAAGAAACGGCTTTGAAGGCATTAGGTGATGCTCTCGCCGGCGTAATAACCATGCGGGCGGCCGAAGGGGAACATTTAGCAAACGAAATTGAAAGTCGTATAACAAAACTGGAAGATGTGCTAAAAGCCGTAGATGCCAACAAAACAGCAGCTGTAAAGAAATATGAAACACGTTTGCAGCAACGCATTGAAGCAACCTTGGCTAAAACTGATTTAGATATCAACATGGATAGATTTTTGCAGGAAGTAGCCATTATGAGTGACAAAACAGATATTACAGAAGAAATTGTACGTTTTGGCTCACATGTGGTACAATTAAAAGACACACTCAAAGAGAATCAACCGATTGGCCGTAAATTAGATTTCTTGTTACAGGAAATGAATCGTGAAGTAAATACGATGGGATCAAAAGGATCTGATTTAGAGATTACTGACCGCGTTGTAGTATTGAAATGTGAATTAGAGAAGATTAGAGAGCAAATTCAAAATATAGAGTAGGTAGTAGAGTAAGGAGTCACTAAGTATGAATACAAAACTTTTAAAACATCGGGTTTGGTAATATGGTTTCAGCAAATCGCCTCATTGCGATTATCAGTCCTGAATCGGCTCCTATTAAGCGAATGATTCAAGATGCTCGTGAAAAGAGCGTACTCGTTGACGCCACATATGGTCGTAAGACTCGTGCCGTTCTGGTTATGGACAGCGGTCAAATCGTTTTATCCGCTATCCAACCGGAAACCGTAGCACATCGTATTGTACAGGCTACACCGTCTGAAACAACGGAAGCGTAGGTGTTATTATGTCGGATAGAGGAATCTTAATTGTCTTATCCGGCCTTCGGGTGCGGGTAAAGGCACAATTTGTGCGGCCCTTCGCCAGCAAATGCCTAATCTTGTGTATTCCGTATCGATGACAACTCGTGCACCTCGTGTCGGTGAAGAAGAAGGGGTTAGCTACTTTTTTAGAGATAAAGAAGAGTTTCAGCGTTTAATTAAAGAAGATGCATTTCTTGAATATGCACAGGTGTACGACAATTTTTACGGTACTCCCAAACAACATGTAATGGACTTGTTGTCAGAAGGTAAGAGCGTTATTTTGGAAATTGATATTCAAGGTGCTATGCAAGTTAAAGAGCGCTTTAGCGAAGCCGTTTTTATTTATATCGTACCGCCGTCTTTAGATATTTTATCGAATCGTTTGCGCGATCGCGGGACGGATGCGGCCGATGTCATTGATAAGCGCTTATCGAAAGCCAGTTCGGAACTTGCGTTGGCTCACCGCTATGACTATATCGTCGTAAATGATGTGTTGCCCGATGCGGTTGAAAAAGTTGCGTCTATTTTACGAGCTGAAGCTTGCAAAATTAAACGAAATAAAGAAAAAATCCAGTACATTTATAAACAGTATGGTGGGAAAAAGGAGTAATGCGTTATGATGGTAAAACCTTTATTAAAGGACTTGGAAAAACATGTAGACAGTAAATACACTTTGGTTACTTTGGCAGCGAAACGTGCTCGTGAGCTTACCGATGGTGACCATGCTTTAGTATCCGGTCTCGACACAGATAAACCGGTATCGGTAGCATTACATGAAATTGCGGAAGATAAAATCGGTTTTACACGTACCAAAGACGGTATTAAATAATTAAATTTTAATTCCAACAGGGGCAGAGGATGAAAAATAAACACATAATTGTAGGCGTATCGGGCGGTATTGCTGCCTATAAAGCTGTTGAGGTGGTTAGTCGCTTACGTAAATTGGGCGCGGAAGTTAAAGTCGTTATGACAGAAAACGCCACCAAGTTTGTATCACCTATGACTTTCGGCGAAATCAGCGGCCATCCGGTGGCTGTTAAAATGTTTGAAGATGTACATGATTGGAATGTGGAGCATATTTCGTTAGCCCGATGGGCCGATGCCTATTTAGTGGCACCGGCTACGGCTAATGTGCTTGGCAAAATGGCAGCCGGAATTGCTGATGATATGTTGACTACGCAGCTATTGGCTACCGAAGCGCCTATTTTCTTATGTCCGGCCATGAATACTAATATGTATGAAAACCCGATAACACAGCGTAATATGAATACCTTACGCGAGTTGGGCATGCATATTTTGGAAGCCGACAGCGGTCACTTGGCTTGCGGTATAGTCGGTAAAGGTCGTTGCCGGAACCGGCAAAGATTGTGGAATGGTTATCCTTCCATATGATGAAAAGTGATTTGCTGGAAGGTAAAACCGTAATTGTAACGGCCGGCGGTACGCAGGAAGCTATCGACCCGGTTCGCTATATCGGCAATCGTTCCAGCGGCAAAATGGGTTATGCTGTGGCCGAACAAGCAGCTTTGGCCGGGGCTCGTACGATTTTAATATCTGCACCGAGCGCATTGCCGGTGCCGTATGGCGTGGAATTTGTGCCTGTTGATTCGGCTCGCGATATGGAAGAAGCCGTTAACAGTCGTTATGAAGATTGTGATGCCGTTATTATGGCGGCAGCTGTAGCCGATTTCCGCGTGGAGAACATGGCAGATACCAAAATTAAGAAAATGGATACCTTAGAGCTTAAACTCGTTAAGAATCCGGATATCTTGAAAGGTCTAGGTGCGAATAAAACTCATCAAAAACTTATCGGCTTTGCAGCGGAAACACAAAATGTCATCGAGTACGGCAAATCAAAAGTACTTAACAAAAATCTTGATATGCTCGTAGCTAATGATGTAAGCAAACAAAATGCAGGCTTTAACGTTGATACCAATGAAGTTACTTTTATTTATCCGGGTGGTCAAATTATGCAATTGCCACTTATGACAAAAAGTGATGTCGCTAAGCGAATTATTTCAGCCTTGGCAGAATTGTAATTCCATAGTATAATAAATCAGTGATATAAACTATCACAATTAAATTAATAGTAATTTTTGTCTCATCAAGAGTAGTGGAGGGAAAGGCCCTGTGAAGCTACAGCAACCATTCATGTGAAAAGGTGCTAAGTCCGACGGTATATGCCGAAAGATGGGGTTATATTCCTCATCGCTTGGCTGATGAGGAATTTTTTTATGGAGGTAAAGGGTAAATGGCTGAAAAACATTGTATTTTTCACATCTGAATCCGTAACGGAAGGTCATCCAGATAAAATCGCTGACCAAATTTCAGACGCCGTACTTGATGCGATTATTGCGCAAGATCCAACGGCACATGTAGCATGTGAAACACTTGTAACAACAGGTCAAGTTCATGTAGTGGGTGAAATTTCCACTAACTGTTATGTAGATATTAATCATATTGTTCGTGAAACGATTCGCGAAATCGGGTACACTCGTGCTAAATACGGTTTTGACTGCGATACTTGCGGCGTTAATGTAGCTATTGACGAACAATCTGCCGATATCGCTATGGGTGTAGACGATGCGTTGGAAACTCGTGAAGGCGGCGCAGATAAATTTGATAAAATCGGTGCCGGCGACCAAGGGATGATGTTCGGTTATGCAACTAACGAAACCGAAGAATTCATGCCAATGCCGATTGCTCTTGCACATCGCTTATCCCGTCAATTGACCAAAGTTCGTAAAGACGGCACTTTGCCTTACCTTCGTCCGGACGGTAAAACTCAGGTAACTGTTGAATACGTTGACGGCGTGCCTAAACGTATTGAAACCATCGTAATTTCCACGCAGCACGGTCCTGAAGTATCCCGTGAACAAATCGAAGCAGACCTTAAAGAATTGGTTATCAAACCGGTATTACCGGAAGGTTTTGTTGATGAAAACACTAAATTCTTCATTAACCCAACCGGTCGTTTCGTAATTGGCGGTCCGCAAGGCGACGCCGGCTTAACAGGTCGTAAGATTATCGTTGATACTTACGGCGGCATGGCTCGTCACGGCGGCGGTGCATTCTCCGGCAAGGATCCTACAAAAGTTGACCGCAGTGCGGCCTATGCAGCTCGTTACGTAGCTAAAAACATCGTAGCAGCCGGTCTTGCCGATAAATGTGAAATTCAGATTGCTTATGCTATCGGCGTAGCTAAACCTGTATCCATCATGGTAGAAACTTTCGGTACCGGTAAAATCTCCGAACAGCAAATCGGCGAACTCGTTAAGAAACATTTTGACCTTCGTCCGGCCGGCATTATTGAAATGCTTGATTTGCTCCGTCCAATCTATCATCAGACGGCAGCTTACGGTCACTTTGGTCGTACCGATGTTGATTTGCCTTGGGAACACACTGATAAAGCTGATGTTCTTCGCAAAGAAGCGGTTTATAATTAAATAATCTGAAATTCAACAGAGTAAGTTTTAAATGGCTTATATTTTAACAAGCTGAGTTTAATTTCAAATCTATAGAGCAGAGATTGTATCATTGATACGGTCTCTGCTTTTTTGATAGACATTATTACTTACTCTGCCGGATACTTTTTTATGCAATTTGTGAAATTGTTTTCTTTATTAAAAAGGTGTTTGACCATGGTGGTAATATTTATTGTATAATTAAAGAAGAGAAGTTTAAATATATCGATATAGCATGTTTTGATACTGAATTAGTTTATCAATTATCGGCGTTCATAATACCCTGATAACGTATGTAATTTTTTGTTTTTGAATTAGCGGTAATTCAGAAGGAGGATTTATATGAAAAATGCATATGATATTATTAATGACCCTTTTTTGAATAAGGGAACGGCATTCAGTGCTGAAGAACGTGAACTATTTAAGTTAAATGGTATGATTCCCGACAAAATTCAGACCATTGAAGAGCAGGCCGCTCAAGCATATCAAGCTATGTCTATGAAAACTAACGATGTGGATAAACGCCATTTCCTAATGAAGGTGTTTAGCCATAACCGTACCTTGTTCTACTATTTGTTCAGCCAGCATGTGGAAGATTTTTTGCCGATTGTATATGACCCATGTATTGCCGATACGATTCGCAATTACAGCGAATATTATACAACGCCACAGAATTCCGCCTTTTTATCGATTGATAACCCGGAAAATATGGAAGACGCTTTGAAAAATGCAGCTTATGGCCGTGATATTAATTTAATCGTCGTAACCGATGCGGAAGCTATTTTGGGTATCGGTGACTGGGGCCTTAACGGTGTTGCCATTTCTATCGGTAAACTGATGGTGTATACGGCGGCCGCGGTTTGGACCCACAGCGTGTATTGCCGGTTGTGCTCGATGTGGGGACTAATCGTCAAGAACTATTGGATGATCCGTTATATTTGGGTAATAAACATAAACGTGTGAGCGGTGAACCGTACTATAAATTTGTAGATCAATTCGTTCAGACTGTTGAAAAATTATTTCCTAATTTATATCTCCATTTCGAAGACTTCGGTCGCGACAATGCAGCTAATATTTTAAATGCCTATAAAGATAAATATCCTGTTTTCAACGATGATATTGAAGGAACCGGTATTATTTCTTTAGCCGGTATTTTAGGTGGTTTAAAAATCTCCGGCGAAGAATTAAAAGATCAAGTGTACATGTGCTTCGGTGCCGGTACGGCCGGTTGCGGTATTGCTAATCGTGTTTTACAAGAATATGTGGACCAAGGCGTACCACGTAAAGAGGCTATCAAGAAATTCTACTTGGTAGATAAACAGGGCCTTTTATTCGACGATATGGATGATTTAACACCGGAACAAAAACCGTTTGCCCGTAAACGCAGTGAATTGGAAGCTAATGACTATGTTAAAGCTTCTTTAGGCGGCGATACGAAGAAATTAACGACCCTTGAAGACTGTGTGAAAGCCATTCATCCGACAATTTTGGTAGGCACTTCCACTAAAAGCGGTGCCTTTACGGAAGCTGTTGTAAAAGAAATGGCGGCTCATACGGCACGTCCTATTATCTTCCCATTGAGTAATCCTACTGAACTGGCGGAAGCAACGGCGGAACAGCTTAGTTACTTGGACGTGATGGTAAGCTTGGTAGCAACGGGTATTCCGGCTAAACCGGTTTCGTATAATGGTGTTACGTATGACATCGGTCAGGCCAATAATGCGTTGATTTATCCGGGCCTTGGTCTCGGGGCGATTGCGGCCGGAGCTAAACTTTTGACAGACCAAATGATTTCCAAAGCAGCTCATTCCTTAGGCGGTATCATTGATGTGACGAAACCTGGGGCAGCTACGATTCCACCGGTATCAAAACTTACAGAATTTTCTGAAACGATTGCCATTGCTGTAGCTAATGAGGCTGTAGCTCAGAACGTGGCAACAATTTCCAAAGAAGAAGTGCCGAGTGCAGTAAAGTCCGTTAAATGGGTTCCTGAATATAAGGATTTGACGAAAGAATAATTAAATAATTGCCTGAAAAAGGCAAAGTAAATTCCCTCCGCGAGCAACTTTTTCGTTAACGAAGTTCGGGGAGGGAATTTTTTAGAGTCCACACTCAAAATACGCATTATTTGTATGCGAATCGCCATGTCTATTGTTTAAAAATATCGGAAAAAATGGTATAATAAAAAATACTGCAAAGGAGGGATAGCATGCGTGTAGCAGAGGTTATTATCAATCGACCGGCTAAAAAAATGAATAGTCCGTTCAGTTATGCCGTGCCGGAACATTTAGGCACGATTATGCCGGGCACACGTGTAGCTGTCCCTTTGGGGCGTACTCGTGAAGAAGGAATTCTTATTGGCTATCGTGAGCTGGAAGAAGTACCGTCGTATCAAATTAAACCTATCCAAGCAGTATTGGATAAGGAACCATGGTTTACGCCTGAAATGCTGGCTACGGCAAAGCGCTTAAGTGAGTATTATCTTTGTGCGTTGTCCGAAGCTCTCAGTTTATTTACAATCGATAAAAAGCAATTAAAAAGCTATGAACGGCCAAAGGAACAATGGTTACTGGTTGAACCTTGGTTTAAGCCGGAACATATTCCGCCGAAGCGAAAACGTCAAAGGGAACTTGGTTTTTATTTACAGGAATTGGGTACCGCATCAGTTCATAGTCTGCAAAAAGACGGATTTACTTTACCCGTTATAAAACAGGTTATGACCTATGAAGGCATTACCGTAGAAGAACGATACAGTAAGACAAAAACGAAGTTTGATGCCCGTCAAGCCAAGGATTTGCCATTAACGGACGAACAATTACGATGCTATGAGCCATTCAAAAAGCTGTGCTAGCAAGTGAAGCTGGTACATTCTTGCTTCATGGCGTAACGGGCAGCGGTAAAACGCAGATTTATATGAAGCTGCTAAGGATTGTTTGACTAAAGATAAAATTGCCATCGTGTTAGTGCCGGAAATTATGCTGACCAATCAGATTGTAAAGCGTTTCGTGGATACTTTCGGTGACGAAGTAGTTGTTTTTCACAGTAAGCTTACTATCAGTGAACGGTATAATAACTGGGAGCGCTTACGACGTAAGGACAGCCATATTATTATCGGTGCCAGGTCCGCTGTGTTTGCTCCCACTGATGATATCGGTTTAATCATCGTGGATGAAGAACATGATACGTCGTACAAGCAGGAAGACATGGTACGTTACCATGCACGCATGGTAGCCCGTTGGCGTGCCGAAGCTAATAGTTGTCCCCTCATTTTGGGGTCCGCTACGCCATCGATTGAATCGTACTACTTGGCAAAACAGGGACAATATACCTTACTGGAATTGAAACATCGAATTTTTCATCAGCCTTGCCTAAAGTACAGATTATTGACATGAAGGAAGAAATGGTTTACGGGAATTATTCTGTTTTTTCCAGTGCTATGAGTCATTTAATTCGCCAGACCTTGACCAATAAAGAGCAAATGATTATTCTTTTAAATCGTCGCGGTTTTAGTACTTTTGTCATGTGTCGCGATTGTGGTGAACCCATCAAATGTCCTCACTGCGATATTGCCATGGTGTACCATCGTGAAGGTGAAGAATTGCGTTGTCATTACTGTGAACATCATGAACCGGTACCTACGGTTTGTCCTCATTGCGGCAGTCATAAGATAAAATTCTTCGGCTCCGGCACACAGAAGGTGGAAGAGGAATTGCAGCGCAATTTCCGCGATGCCCGTATAGCGCGGCTCGATCAGGATGTGACAGCCAAAAAAGGCAATGGGGAACAAATTCTAAACGACTTTGGTGAAGGCCGTTATGATATTTTGCTGGGTACGCAAATGGTGGCCAAAGGGCATGACTTTAAAGGGGTAACCGCAGTAGGTGTTTTAACGGCCGATTCGGTACTGAATATTCCTTTATACAGCGCATCGGAACGGACGTTTGGCTTACTTACGCAGGTGGCGGGACGAGCCGGGCGCAGTACCGGTAAAGGTCAAGTTGTAATTCAGACCTATAATCCTTTACATTATGCTATAATAAAGAGTAAGGCTCATGATTATGTGGGTTTTTACGAAGAAGAAATAAAAGCGCGTGAACTACTGGGGTATCCGCCATTAGGTCTATGATGCATTTTCGTATTCAACATAAAGAGGAAGCGAAAGCCATGGACATAGCGGAGCGTATAGTAGCGGCATTGGAACCGTTTGCCGTACCGGGGGAACTGGATGTGATGGGTCCCTATCAGGAAGGATTAAAAAGGTGCGCGATTTATATCGCGTAGCGATTATGGTGCGGGGTAATCATTTAGAGAAAATAAAAGAATATATATATACATCGTGGATTTTTACACAAGAGGGACTGCAAATTGACGTGGATCCCGTTTAATAGGAGGCAATATGGTATTAGAAATTATTAAAGCAGGTCATCCTGTCTTGAAACAGGTAGCAGAACCTGTAGATTTTGTAAATAAAAAAATGCGCCAGCTTTTAGACGATATGGCGGAAACTATGCGTGTGTCCGACGGTGTCGGTTTGGCGGCACCACAGGTTAATGTGTCGAAACGTATTATCGTAGTTGATGACGGTACGGGCTTGCAGGAATTCATCAATCCTGTAATCGTTAAAGGCGATGGGGAACAGATTGGCCTTGAAGGTTGCTTAAGTGTGCCCGGTTATTTTGGTGACGTAAAGCGCTATCAAGACATTGAAGTTCATTATATCGACCGTCATAACAAGAAGAAAAAATTGAAAGCGGAAGGTTTCTTAGCGCGTATTATTCAGCATGAAATCGACCATTTGGACGGTATTTTATTTATTGAAAAAGTAGAAGCTGCATATCGTGTAAAAGATGAAGCGGCTGAGGTTATGGAGGAAGCGGCAGCGGATGCAAAAAAAACCGCCGGTGAAGCAGTAGAGGTTTAGGAGGTTTTCATGAATTCATTACGAGTTGTATTTATGGGGACACCGGACTTTGCCGTACCTACTTTACAGGCTTTAATTGATGGTCCTAATGAAGTAGTAGGCGTTTTTTGCCAACCGGATAAACAAAAGGGACGCGGTAAAAAAGTTCAAATGCCACCTGTTAAAGAGTGTGCGCTAGCAGCCGACGTAGCGGTTTATCAGCCTAATACTTTACGTGATGAAGCGGCACAAAACCTATTGGAGTCATTGGCGCCTGATATTATCGTCGTAGTGGCATATGGTAAAATTTACGCCATGGCTCATTCGTTTGCCAAAATTCGGTTGTATCAATGTGCATGCGTCTTTGTTACCTAAATATCGCGGAGCGGCACCGATTCATTGGGCCATTTTAAACGGTGATACCGAAACGGGTGTGACCATTATGCAAATGGATGACGGACTCGATACGGGCGATATTTTGGATGTTGTGAAACCGACATTAAAGACGGGGAAACGACGGGCGAATTATTTGATCGTTTGGCCGTTATGGGCGGTGAAGTCATTAATGATATCTTAAGGAAAGCACAGGCCGGTGAATTACAGCCGGTGAAACAAGATGACGCTAAAGCCACTCATACTACGAAAATTACCAAAGAGATGGGTGCTATTGATTGGGAAAAGAGCGCTATTTCTTTGGCAAATCAGGTGCGGGGTTTGAATCCGGCACCGGGATGTTTTACCTTTTTAGACGGCAAGCGTTTAAAAGTATGGCAAGCTGAAGCGCTGACAATGGATGATATGAAACAGCATAATTTATCGGCCGGTCAAAAAGCCGGTACTATTTTGGCAGTGAACGAACAAGATTTTGTAGTAGCTGCCGGTGAGGGAGCAGTGAGAGTGTTGGGAGTTCAGCCGGATAATAAGAAACGCATGTCGGCTGGCGATTTTTGTCGTGGTCACCAAGTAAAGGCAGGACTCATTTTCAATGCGTAATCAAGAACAGCAGGATCACCCGTTTTGGGGCGTTATCCTTTATATTTTAAATTAACCTTCGCCGTGTTTGCCGGCATTACCCTTGTTTGGGCGGCCTTGGCATATTTGCTGTGGCCCGGCTTACATCGCTTAGGTTTACCTATTGCCTATGGGGTGGAAACACTCCTTGCCATATTCCCGCTATTATGTTGGATAATGTGGGGCAGTATGCTTTTAGCTTCAACGAATCACTGGCGGATTCATCCTATATGGCTCCGCATCAGCAATCGCTGGCTCTATGCATTTTTCCCTTTGGTCCTCCTGGCCGGTAAAGTGGTGGGAGCCTCCAAGGATAAGGTGAGCCAGTCTTTGATTGATTTGATTAATCATTTGGTTGAGTTAAATTTGTACAAAGTACCGGCGGATCGCTTGCTTTTGTTAACACCTCATTGTTTGCAAAAAAGCGACTGTGTTCATAAAGTAACGACTGATGTACATAACTGTAAGCGTTGCGGTCGGTGTCAGGTCGGCACCTTACTGGATATTGCCGATACTTACGGTTGTAAGTTCGTGGTTGTAACCGGTGGTACCTTGGCGCGTTTGATGATTAAAAATATTCGGCCGAAAGCTATTGTTGCCATCGCCTGTGAACGGGATTTGGTAAGTGGCATGAATGATGTATTTCCGATTCCCGTAGTAGGCGTTCTGAATGAACGACCTTGCGGACCTTGCTGTAATACGCGGGTTGATACGAATCGAATTAAAGAAGTGGTGGAGAAATTAATCAATGGATAAAGGAACAGCACAAGTTAATATACGCCGTTTGGCGGTGCAAGCTTTATTGCAGATTAATCGCGACGGCGCCTATGCTAATATCGTACTTCAGCAGATGCTGGGCGATAATAAATTAAGTGATGTAGACCGTCGTTTTTTCACGGAACTCGTCTACGGCGTCGTACGACGTCGCAATTATTTAGATGCCATTATTATGGCACTCGCTAAACGTCCGTTACGCAAATTATCCTCGATTGTAGTGGAAATTTTGCGCTTAGGCTCTATCAGCTTATTTACATGGATAAAGTACCGGACAGTGCCGCCGTCAATGAAAGTGTTAAAATGGCCAAAAAATGGCTCGCGGCCTCGATGGTTTTGTGAACGGCGTGCTTCGTAATTTCATTCGCAATCGCGATAGCTACAGCATTGACGAACTTGCCAAAAATGATATAGAGCGCATGGCTTTCATTTACAATCAGCCAACCTGGTTATTGGAACATTGGCTCAAGACGTATGGCGAAGAAGAAACTATAGGGCTTTGTACTTGGTTTAACGAACGACCGAAGTTGACGGCCCGCATCAATACTTTGAAAGGCTCTGTGGCTGACGGTATGGCGGCTTTTGAAAAAGCCGGTTGGCAGGCAGAACCTACCGGAAAATTGCCGGAAGCGGTCCATATTACACGTCATACCGGTTCACTGGAAAGTGCGCCCCTTGTAAAAGACGGCTTAATTACGTTTACCGATGAAGCGTCTATGGCGGTAGCTTATGTGGTAGATCCGCAGCCGGGTGAAAAAGTTCTCGATTGTTGTGCGGCACCGGGCGGTAAAACCATGCATTTAGCGGCGCGTATGGCCAATCAAGGTCATATTACGGCGGATGATATTCATGAGCATAAATTAGGGCTTATGGAGACTAATGCGAAACGGTTAGGAGTAACAATTGCTGATTTTAACTTGCAAGATGCTACCCAAATGCCGGAAACGTGGTACAATCAGTTTGACAGGGTACTGGTAGATGCACCTGCTCGGGACTTGGTATTTTGCAACGTAAACTTGACATGCGTTGGCACAAAACACCGGAGTCCTTGACGGAACTTCCTAAATTGCAAAAGCAGATTATTGCCGAGGCCGCCAAAACGGTAAAACCGGGCGGTGTCCTCGTGTATTCTACTTGTACGATTAACAAGGGGGAAAACGAAGCGGTAGTGGAGAATTTCCTGAAAACGCATACTGATTTTACGTTAGAAGATGCGTCTTCGTTCTTGCCTTTTGAGGCTGAGGGACCGATGGTTACCTTGTGGCCGCATCGTGATGAAATGGACGGATTCTTTATTGCACGACTTCGTAAAGCTTTATAAAAATTTTACGTGAAATTTATAGTTTTTAAAGGAATTTAGTGGCTAAATAGCCAATATATATTAGATACGGATATTTTGATTTGTATCTGAATACCGCTATTGACTTCTATCCATCCTGTAAATTATTAACATATGATTTTCAAAGTATTTGATTATGATTTTCATAGAATAAGGATATAACTATGATAGAACTATTGGGTAAGAACCTAACCGAATTGCAGGCTGTTATAACAGAGGCAAAATTTCCTCGTTTCAGAGCCAAGCAAATAATGGATTACATATATAAACGCTACGTATTCGACTTTGCGGACATGCAACAATTGCCGGGCGAGTTACGAGCGTGGCTTAGTGAGAATTGTGCTATCTCCGTGCCGAAAATCGTAACGGAGAAGACAACACCTGACGGCCAAACTAAGAAGCTCTTGCTTGAACTGGCAGACGGTAATCGTGTGGAAACGGTATTGATGAAACAGCAGTACGGTAATTCCGTGTGTGTATCTTCACAAGTGGGTTGCGCCATGGGTTGCGTTTTCTGTGCGTCTACTACCGACGGTTTGTATCGCAATTTGGAAACTCACGAAATTGTGGCGCAAGTCTTATTGTTTGGTGCCCTTTTAAAAGAACGGATTCATTCCATCGTTGTGATGGGCGCCGGTGAACCGCTTCAAAATTATACGAATACAATCAATGCACTTCGCCTTTTGCATGAAAAAGAAGCGTTTGATATCGGCTATCGTCGCATGACATTATCGACATGCGGCGTAGTAGAAAATATTTATCTCTTAGCCGATGAAGGTATTCCGATTACATTGGCATTGAGCCTTCACGCCCCGAATGATAAGATTCGACGTGAAATCATGCCGATTGGCGCACACTATAATTTAGCAGATGTGTTGGCGGCGGTTAAGACGTATTATGAAAAAACGGATCGCCGTGTAACCTTTGAATATATTTTAATTGACGGCATTAACTCATCTATTGAGAATGCTCACGAATTGGGAGCTTTGGTAAAATCCTTCCCAAATTGTAATGTCAATTTAATTCCGGTTAACGGAAATGAACATATTAAATTGTTTAAACCTTCGCGCCGTCAAACGGAAGCTTTTAGAAATATTGTGCTTCCTACGGAGTATCCGTAACGGTTCGCAAAGAAATGGGCGATGCTATTCAAGCTGCTTGCGGTCAGTTGAAAATTCAACAGGCCAACAAAGAAAGCGAGTAATCTGCATCACAGGTAAAGGAGGCCCTATGAAGAGTATAGGCATGAGTAAAATCGGTTTGGTGCGTCAACGCAACGAAGACCGCTTTTACATTGGAGAATCCTTTTGTATTGTCACTGACGGTATGGGTGGCTACAAAGGCGGTGAAATTGCCAGCACTATGGTAGTTGACACACTGGCTTGCGATATACAGAATTGGCAGGAAGTTTCGGTTGAGACATTGCGTCAGTCCGTAGCTAAAGCCAATACAGCTGTATATGAAAGAGTTAAAGCAACACCGTCCTTGGAGGGCATGGGCACAACTGCGGTTGTTGCTTATGTTAAGGATAGCGATTTATATTGGGCCAATGTAGGGGATAGCCGTCTATATGTATTTCATGAGGACCGACTTATTCAAATCAGTACAGATCACTCCATGGTTCAGGCACTCTATGAAGCAGGTGAATTAAAGGCAGATGATATGTTGCAACATCCGCAACGCAATGTGCTGACCCGGGCGGTTGGTGTGTCGCCTGTTGTAGAAATTGACGCAGGCGTACAAAAAGTAGCGCCCGGCGATAGAATACTTTTATGCTCTGACGGTCTCACCGGTTATATTGAACAAGCCGTAATTGAAGCGGCCTTTCGGAATGAACCGAAAGATGAACGCTTGATTGAAGATTTAATGGACTTGGTATATGATCAAGGGGCTCGCGATAATGTAACCATAGTTATTGGTACTATAGGCTAAGAACGAGGTGAGAACATGAAAGAGAAGGCAACTAAATTACAAGGTTTAATCCTTGATAATCGCTATAAAATAATATCTAAAATCGGCGTTGGCGGCATGGCTGATGTTTTCAAAGGCGAAGACACGCTATTAGGCCGTCCCGTGGCTGTAAAAATATTACATTCAAACTTTGCCGGCGATGATGATTTCGTAGCCCGTTTTAAGCGCGAAGCACAAGCAGCCGGTAAATTAAGTCATCCCAATATCGTAAGCATGTATGATGTTGGTTTTGACCAAGGCTATCACTATATAGTGATGGAATACATTGAAGGGGAAACCTTAAAAGAATATATTACCCGTCATGAACGCATATCTATTGATAATGCGGTAAAATTTACCATTGCTATCGCCGAAGGACTCGAACACGCTCATGCTATGGGGATTGTGCATTGTGATATAAAACCTCATAATGTGCTGATTACTAAGCAGGGGCGCATTAAGGTAACCGACTTCGGCATTGCTCGCGCCATGAATGCCGGTACTACCATGATGTATACGAACTCTATTATGGGGTCTGCTCATTATTTATCGCCGGAACAAGCCAGCGGTAAACCGGTTAACGGCAGTACTGATATTTATTCTTTGGGCGCTGTGCTTTATGAAATGTTAACCGGCCGCGTTCCTTATGAAGGGGAAACGCCAATCAGCGTGGCTTTGAAGCATGTACGGGAACGTTTAATCCCGCCGACTCGTTATAATCCGAGTATTCCGACTTTATTGGAAGCGGCGGTCATTAAGGCTTTAGCGAAACGACCGGAAGACCGGTTTAGCAATATTACGGAAATGATAGCCGCGTTACGTATGTCGCAAGGCTTTGTGAACAGTAACAGCGGCCGACGGGCGCCTCATGATTTTGGCACTCAGGTGTTGACACCGGTACCGGAAACATCCTATGGTGAAACCGATGATGACGATGAAGTTTATTATGGCGGTGAACCGACGCAAGAAGGTTGGATGGCTAAACTGAGCCGCTTGCCGCAGAAATATATTTTATTGGGTGCGTTTATCGTTTTCTTATTAGCCTTCGTGTGGGCCTTCTTAAGCTTCGGTAACTTCTGGAGCAATGCCACTGTAGATGTGCCGAATGTGGTAGGCAAACAAGTAACGGTAGCTAAACATATTCTGGAAGATAATCATTTGCGTGTTTCGGTAAGTGAAGTATCTAATCCGGATGTACCGGCAGGTCAGGTTATTTCACAGAGTCCGGAAGCGAATGAACAGGTTAAGGAACAACGTACGGTTCATCTCGTTGTAAGTAAGGGCGTCGGCGCTATTACGATGCCTGATATTACGGGTATGACAATCGATCAGGCTCGTTCGCGACTCAAGAACTTAGGCCTCGTGATTGGTAAGATTTCCGCAGGTACTGATGACAGTAAAGAAGATGGTGTTATTTTGATGCAATCACCTCCGGGAGATTCCAAAGTAACTAAAGGCGCTACCGTAGACGTAACGGTAAACCGTGTGAAGAGTAAGAAAGTAGAATTACCTAATTTAGTAGGTATGACAGTTAAAGATGCCAAAGACGCATTAGCTTCCTTAGGCTTAATGCAACAATTAGCGGTGCCGGTGATGACACCGCGGTAATTACGCAGCAAAGTCCGGAAGCGGGAAGCTCGCTGGATGCCAATACATCCGTTGCGTTGACGGCGGAAGCTAAAAAAGCGGCACCGGCTGCTAATACTTCAAACAGTAATGTCACGAAAGGTACGGTAGATATTACGGTACCGTCCGGTAAAGCTAATCAAGCCGTTCGCATTGTGGTTAGTGATGACAGTGGTTCCCGTACCGTATTTGACGGCAATGCACAACCGGGCGAACGCATTGTTAAAGATGTATCCGGCACGGGCCGCGTACAGATTCAAGTATATTTGAACGGTGCTTTAGTACAAGATCAAACATTATAGGAGGACTATGAATACAGGCATTGTAATAAAAAATATGAATGGTTATTTTTACGTGCAAGATGAGCATGGCGAGGTTCACGAATGTAAAGTGCGCGGCCGTCTGAAACAGGGCCGCTACTCCCTCTTGGTAGGGGATCGTGTCAGTTTTGACCCGGCCGGTACGATTGAAGCCATTGTACCGCGCCACAATCAACTGAAGCGGCCTCATGTAGCTAATCTTGATCAGGTTATTTTGGTAGTAGCGGCTCATGAGCCGGATATTAACGAATTATTGCTTAATAAATTAATCATTATGATTGAACATGCCGATATTCCTTTAGTACTTTGTATTAATAAATGTGATCTTCGTGATGAAAATACCTTAGCACTGGCCGAGTTATATCGCCGCATCGGGTATACGGTGATTGAAACCTCTACCCGAACCGGTGAAGGCCTTGATACTTTGCGAGAACAACTTCATCACAAAGTAAGTGCTTTTGCCGGACCATCCGGTGTAGGTAAAAGCAGTCTCTTAAATGCTATTGAACCGTCGTTTGCTTTTCAAACCGGTGAAGTAAGTGATAAAATAAAGAGAGGTCGTCATACAACTCGTCACGCATCGCTGTACAGTTTGGATGAAGACTCCTTTATTATGGATACACCGGGATTTAGTGCTATCGATTTCAGTGAGATTTCAGAGGAACGCTTGCCGTCGCTTTATCCTGAATTTTTAGCGGCTGAATCAGGTTGTAAGTTCAGTCCCTGCTATCATGAGCATGAGCCTGTATGTGGCGTCAAAGACGCTGTTGCAGACGGTCGGATAGGGGCGGGGCGTTATGAATCGTACTTAGTCATTCGCGATGAAATTCGCAGTCAAAGGAAATGGTGAAATTATGGTAAAGATTGCCCCTTCTATGTTATCCGCAGATTTTGCGCGTTTACAGGAAGAAATTAAAAGCGTTGAAACAAGTGGCGCTGATTTATTGCATATCGATATTATGGACGGTCATTTTGTGCCGAATCTTACCTTTGGTGCACCGGTAATTAAGGCATTGCGTGCCCATACAAAGTTACCGTTTGATGTTCATTTGATGGTGACCAATCCTGCCGATTATGTGAAAACATTTGCCGATATCGGTACGGAGTATTTTACATTCCATGCGGAAGCGACACCGCATATGCATCGCTTAGTACAGGAAATTAAAGCTCATGGCATAGAAGCGGGATTTCTTTGAATCCTTCTACACCGGTATCAATGCTGGAAGATATAGCGTCCGATTTGGACATGATATTAATTATGAGCGTTAACCCAGGTTTTGGTGGGCAGTCTTTTATTCCTCATGCGGTTCGTAAGATCCAGAAGGCAAAAAAATTACTTGCTTATTATGAAAATACCAAAGCTGTTGTTGAAGTTGACGGCGGCGTTAATTTAGAAACGGCACCACTCGTGCGTGAAGCGGGCGCTGATATTTTAGTGGCCGGTTCGGCTGTATTCGGTGCAAACGATCGTAGTGAAATGATTCGTTCTTTGCGAGGTTAATAGTGAAGCTCCTGCTTGTCAGGAGCTTTTTCTTTGAAGTTAAACCGCAGTCAAAGTTGAACGATTGCAGCTTCAGTAAACTATTGCTGCTACAACGAACTATTGTAATTACGGCGAATTTAATGGCATTCTAGCTAAACAATGTGTTACGAAGGTTGATGAAATATGAAACTGGGAACAGATATTATTGAAATCGCGCGCATCGAACAAGCCGTGGCTAAAGACTCTTTTGCCAAAAGAGTCTACACCGCTCATGAACTTGCCTATGCCGAAAGTCGCGGGAAACAAAAGGCGGCTTCCTTAGCAGGTATGTATGCGGCTAAAGAAGCGTTTGTAAAAGCCTTAGGCATTGGCTTCAGGCAGGGGACTTTTCAGGACATAGAGATTCTACGCGATGAATATGGAGGACCCTTTATACGGTTAAACGGTGTTTTTAAAGATATATTCGATCAAAAAGGGTTTACGTCCCTGCAACTATCTATCAGCCATTGCCGAGACTATGCAGTGGCTACGGTAGTAGTACTCTAAAAAGTTAGTATTTTGCAGTGTTAACCCGCTTATATAAAAGCGGTGTTATAGATGTCATGACTTAGAAGAAGATATAAAGTCATCGACGATATTTATTTTATGTAGAAAGGAGCTACTATGCGTATCTTAGCGAAGGAAGAGGCTAAATTCATCGATCAATGGGCTGTTGAAAAAGGCGGTCTGCCATTAGCGGTATTAATGGAAAATGCCGGTCGTGGTGTGGCGGAAGCATTGTGGGAGCATTTGAAGAGATTGAATCACCCCTAGAGATTGTTATTGTTGCCGGTAAAGGCAATAATGGGGCAGATGGTTTGGTGGCGGCTCGACAGTTGGAAGAATGGGGTCATGAAGTTCGTATTGTTATCCCCAATGATGATAGTCATGCTTCAGAACTTTTTGACCAACAGATGGCGGCTATTGATGCTTTGGAAATTCCGGTTTTAACAATTGAAGACGGCGATGTTTTCGAAGCGGCCGATGTGATTGTGGACGGTTTGGTAGGTACCGGTTTAACCGGCGAATTACGCGATTCTATTCAGGAAATCTTGGATCGCATAGAAGCTCATGTAGAAACCTATCCCGATACTTTGTTGGTAGCCATTGACGTTCCGTCCGGCATGAACAGCAATACCGGGGCTGTTGCCAATGGTACGATGGCCATGGATATAACTGTTACTTTTGGAGCGCCTAAGATTGGTATGTTACTATATCCGGCCGTTCCTATTGTGGTAATATTGCGGTTAAAGGTCTTGGCTTTTCCTGGGAAATGGCTTTACTGGATGATGAAAACAAAAATTACCCAACCGAATTGATTACACCGGATTTAGTGGCCGCTTTATTACCGGAACGGGAAGAAACCGCTCATAAAGGTACCAATGGACATACATTGATTATCGGCGGTTCTGACGGTATGATTGGGGCACCTCTTTTGGCAGCGGAAGCAGCGGTACACGCCGGTGCCGGTAAAATAACAGCTGTAGTGCCATCGGATTGCTTAAAAATGCTACAATCTAAAATCATGCCGGAAGTGTTAACCGGATCGTTCGGCAGTTTATTGCATTTACGCATGCATGCTTCTGAAAAAGAAGCGGTTGCTATCGGACCGGGCTTTGGTCGCAGTGAAGAAAGTATGACGCTTGCTAAAACCTTTATAACAACTACGGATGCGCCACTTGTTATCGATGCTGATGCACTTTGGGCAATCGGCAATATGGATACTATAGGCGACGAATTTGCTAAGCGCGATTTCCCGGCCATTTTAACACCGCATCCCGGTGAATTTGCTCGTTTAACGGGGCTTAGCGTGGAAGAAATTGAAGCAAATCGTGTAGAAATTGCTCGTCAATTTGCTTTAAAATACAAAGTTGTTTTAGTTCTTAAAGGGGCGCCGACCGTAGTCGCTTCACCGGAAGGGCTTGTGGCGGTAAATTATAGCGGCAATGAAGGTATGGGCACCGGTGGCATGGGTGATACCTTAACCGGTATTATTGCCGGGCTCTTAGGCCAGGGCCTCGAAGAATTGGAAGCGGCTATGGCCGGGGTATATCTCCATGGCGCGGCCGCAGATGCTCTTTACGAGGATAGAAACTTCGGTTACACGCCGTCTGAAGTAAGCCGTCAGTTGCCATATACCATAACTGAATTATTAGATTTTGATGTGGAATAAACAATAATCCGTTATTTAGCGGTAGTTCATAGAGAATAGCTGCCGCTAAATAACGACTGATCTTTAGCTACTCATAGTTATGGTAACATTGTTCTTTTGGTGTTTTAATTTGTTAGGTGAAGTATGCAATTGAATAATAAATTTTGGGCAAAATATTTAGCCATAGTTTTTGCCTTTTTAGTAAGTTTCTTCGCGCTTACCGGATGCAGTGCTGCTTCCGGTACGACAATCGGGGATAGTTTTAATAAAATTCTTGAAACAGGCTCTAATATCATTGGTAATAGTTCCTCTAATTCCGGTGGTAGCAGTTCGGCGGTTTCCGGTACCCTTGACGTGTATACCTTGGACATCGGTCAAGGGGATGCACATCTTATTAAAGTGGGCGATGAATATACTTTGATTGACACAGGTGATGTAGATCATCGTGACAGCCTTGTGGCTCAATTAAAGAAGTACAATGTGAAGTCATTAAAAAACGTAATAATTACGCATCCGCACTCAGATCATTTAGGTGGCTTTCATGCACTTATTGATGCAGGGATTCCTATTGAACATGTGTATGATAATGGTATGAAATATAAAACTTCTGTGTATAATACATATGCAAAAGATACGGATAAGAAAAATTTAAAACGAATTGGTTTATATAAGGGAATGACTGTTGATTTAGGTAAAGATGCTCAGTTTGTTGTGTACGCACCGGAAGAAGGTCAGTATATTATGGATAAAAAAGGCCAACCGGATCCTAATGATAATAGTATTGTAGGTAAGCTTGTATTTGGTAAATTTTCTATGTTATTTACCGGTGATGCATCAAGAGCTGAAGAAAATAAACTGATTAAGGAAGAAAATACTAAATTATTCAGTCGCATATTAAAAGTAGGTCATCATGCAGTGCAAGCTCATCTCAAAAGGACTTTATACGCTCTGTTCGTCCCGAAAAAGCTGTTATTTCCGTAGGCTTACACAATGATTATGGTCATCCTACGAGGGAAGCTTTAGATCGTTTAGCGGCTGAAAACGTTATGGTTTATACAACAGCTCGACAAGGTACAATTCGTATTCACACGGATGGCAACACTTGGCAGGTAACAACGGAACGTTAATATTAGCTATGGTTACAAAAATCAAATTACATGCGCTGTTATTGACTTTTAAGTAATAAATTTTCCGTATTAAGAAATCTTGTCAAGTAAAAATTTAAAATTTCATAATAAGAACATACGCTCCTCGTTACTCTTCGAAACCCTTCTATATAGGCTTTGAGAGTAGGGGGAGCGTATGTTTGTTTTGTGAATGATGTGTGAAAATGCAGCAAAATCAAGGGTTCTCTGAAATCTTGTGGTATAATTAAGTAAACATGCCCAAGGCTTTAAGCTGATAGGTAGGCTTTTTGTACTGCTTATGGGTATATAAAAACGAACACAAAGATATTTAGAGATAGTTTGACCGGCCATTGTAGTGTGTGGCCATTGATAGGAGTGAGATTGTTGCGTAAAATATGGTTTGCCTTAGTAATGGCAGTAATGATTTTGCCTTTATGGGCTATGAGCGTCAGAGCGGCGGATGTGACAGATGTGACATGGGTAACGCGTTCTGATGCACCAATTCCGTTTGTACGTGTCGTTCTTAGTTTGACAGCACCGGTTGAAGCATCGGCTTCTATTAATAAAGCCGGTACTACCACAACCGTACAACTTAAAAATGTAAAACTTAAAACCGATGATACGTCGATTACGATGGATAAGAATATCGTAACTAATGCGAAATTATCGCAAGACGGCAAGAATGTTAATGTTGTGTTAAACACACCTAAATCAATTGATGTAGGCGATGTAAATGTGTTTTCGTTAAAAAAAGATAAAGCCAACAATCGTCCCGATCGTATGGTCATTGATATTCAGCAAAAAGGGGTAGCACCGCGCAGCGTATATTACGGTTCCGATAAGAATGTTAAAAATACGGCGACCAACAGTGCTACGGTAAAAACAGACAAAAAAACAACGACTAAGAATACATCCACTAAAACAAGCAATACTAAGCAAAGGCCACTACAACACCTAAAAAGCCGACCGTCATCGCAACGGCCAGTCAACCTAAGGCAGTGACAATCGACTATCGCACCAGTGGCGGTATTGCCGGTAAAGTGATTACCATTGACCCGGGTCATGGCGGTAGTGATCCCGGCGCTATCGGACCTAACGGGACGATGGAAAAAGACATTACCTTAGCTATTTCCAAGAAGTTGAAAGCGGCCTTGGAAGCTAAAGGGGCTAAGGTTAATATGACTCGTACTACTGACGTGGATGTGTATGGTCCGAATGCTCCGGTCCTGATGAACTACAGGCGCGTGTTGATGTGGGGACGGCTAATAAATCCGATATCTTCGTAAGTGTTCATATCAACTCCTTCAGCAATCCGAATGTAGGTGGTATTTCCACATACTACTATGATAAAACTCAGTATGATACACGGTTAGCTTCACGCATTCAGGCAAAAATTGCCGATGAATCCGGTTTTGCCGGTGACCGCGGTATCCAACCGGGTAACTTGTATGTATTGCGTCGTTCTCTCATGCCGGCTATTCTCTTGGAATTAGGTTTTATTTCCAATCCTAAGGAAGAAGCACTTTTTGAAAAAAGACAATGTACAACAACAATTTGCTGACGAAGTGGCAGCAGGTATTGAAAGTTATTTTAGGGGGTAAGTGATATGATACGTAATGCAAAATTATTTGTTACCACCCTCTTAGCTGTTATGGTGTTAGTTGTAGCCGGATGCAGTCCTACAGCGAGCGGTTCCGAACTTGGTAATAACCAGGCTGTAGCAAGTTCAAGCACGTCTAAATCTCAGAGCAACGCTAATACAGATAAAATGGCTCAAATGGTTATTTATGTACCCCGTGATGACGGTAGAGGCGTACGCCTCAGACAATTACGGTAGACAGTGATAAGAAAACGTTGAAATACGCGATTTCATTCCTCTTTGATGAAGACAGCCGTCAAAGCTATCCCGTATTTCCTAAAAATGTTGAGGTCAAAGATGTAAACATTAAAGACGGTTTGGCGAAGATTAATTTGTCTAAACAATTCCTTGACGGCGGCAGGTAGATGGTTTGAGTGCCCAGCTTCGTTTGGCATCCATCATCAATACGGCTACCTCCTTTGACAATGTTAAAAAAGTACAGCTATTGGTCGAAGGTAAGACTGTCAATCTGTACGGCGGTTATGATCTGAGCGAACCTATGGGGCGCATGGAACAACAAATTGTAAAATAAAGGCAGTGACATAAATCACTCAATGTAAGCAACAGCTGTATCGCGTAGTTCGGTACAGCCGTTGCTTTTTTATTGGGTTCAATTTGACTGTTACTAAAAGGTGCTTATCGTTACTAATAAACCGTACTGATGATACGCACTGCGTATAAAAATATGCTATAATAAATAAGATTCGAACATGAGTTACCTACGGAGGGAGAACGATGAAAGTATCCGAACGTGGCGAATTTGGCTTTATTGATACGATAAAATCAAATACAATCATAAATCCTGAAACCATTGTGTGCGGCATCGGTGACGATTGTGCGGTGTATCGCACGACTCACGATTATGACCAACTCATAACGACGGATATGATGGTAAAAGGTATACATTTTTCCGATAAAACGACAGCCCCTTATGATGTGGGCTATCGCTTAGGGGCGGCTAATATCAGTGATATTGCGGCCATGGGCGGTACGCCTCGGCAGGCTGTAATTGCTGCCGCTATGCCGCCTGATACAGAGATTGCGTATATGGAAGCGGTGTATGAAGCTTTAAAACAATCTGCCATACCTACGACGTAAATATTGTAGGCGGTGATACGGTGACCACTAAAGGTCCTTTGGTACTTAATGTGACCGTAGTCGGCGAAGTACCGGCCGGTGAAGCTGTTCTTCGCAGTGGCGCTAAAGCGGGTAATTTAGTCGTTGTTACGAATACAATCGGTAGTTCGGCAGCCGGATTGGCCGCTTTATTAGCGGACCTTGAGGGCTTTAATAGTATAAAAAAAGTTCATCAACGCCCGGAACCACAGGTTACTTTAGGTAATTGGCTCCGTGAACATAGAGCTACCTCGCTTAACGATATTAGTGACGGCCTTGGCAGCGAACTGAATGAAATTGCGAAAGCATCGAAGGTTAATCTGTTGATTGATGAAACGGGCATACCGCTTCACAATGAATTAATTGAGGCGGCTAAGGCATTAGGAACTCATCCCTTAGCTTGGGCTTTATATGGGGGTGAAGATTTTCAGCTCGTAGGCACAGTGCCGAGTAGTTTAGCTGAAGACATAAAAAAACACCCTCAGATTCACTGTATTGGCCGTGTAGTGGCGGGCATCGGTGAAGTATGGCTTACTACTGCTGACGGAAAAGAGGAATTAGTAGAAGCCAAAGGGTATGACCATTTAAAAAGGAGTGACGGCAATGACAACTATTGCTTCTCAGAATAAAATAGCGGTAATGGCATGTAAAACTCTTACCGTAGATGATACGATAGCCTTAGGGCGTCAATTAGGCCGTTTTATGGCCACGATGGCACAGCAGGGTAGACCGTTATGTGTGGCGTTAATCGGCGATTTGGGAACGGGGAAAACTCATTTTTCACAAGGTGTTGCAGAAGGTTTTGGCGTTTACGGAGGAAGTAACGAGCCCAACTTTTGCTTTAATGAATACATATGAGACGATGAACGGTACGTTATATCATTTTGATGTGTATCGCCTCGATGATGAATCGGAGCTTGAAAATATCGGCTTTGGGGAATTTACGGAGGATACCTTGAGTATCGTTGAATGGGCCGATAAGTTTCCTGATGCCTTACCGTTAGAAGTATTAGAAATCAGTTTAACCGCTGAAACCGACGGCAGCCGTTTAAGTTTATGGCGGACGGCCGAACTTTCAGAGGATGAACTTTTAGAGATTGGAGGAACCTATGTATTTAGGAATTGAAACGAGTAGCGCCGTATCGAGCGTAGCTGTCATGGATGACCAGCGCCTAATCGGTGAATTGACGGTCCAAGCGGGTCTCACGCACTCGGAACAGTTGGTACCTCATATAGAATTATTACTTAAACAAAGCGGCGTAGCAAAAACAGCGCTCACCGGTATCGCTGTAAGCATCGGTCCCGGTTCCTTTACGGGCCTTCGTATCGGTATGGGGACGGCCAAGCGTTAGCCTATGCTCTTAATATTCCGTTACTGGGCGTTATGACCATGGATGGGATTGCTCATAATTTTTGGCAATTTAGCGGTGTCTTGGCCATTATGGTCGATGCGCAAAAGAAGAATGTTTACGAAGGTCGTTATCGTTGGGTAAACGGAAAGTTAGTATGCGAACAAGAGCCTACGGTGAAAACTCGCGATGAAGCACTTAAAGCCTTAGCGGCGCTTGATGAGCCGGTTATCTTAGCCGGTGACGGTATCATTAAATTCGGACATACCCTGGCTGATTACGGACCTAATTTGCAACTGGCTTCGCCGGCGTTACGGATTCCTAAGGCGTCAGGTGTGTTGCTCGCTGCCATGCCCCGTTTCTTAGCTGAGGCGCCGGATGAAGCGGCTCATGTGGTGCCGTATTATATTCGTCGCTCCGAAGCCGAAGTTGTTTGGGATGCGAAACATCCTGAGTTGGTTGCTGCCGGCAAGGTACCGAATCCAACGGTTGTTGTTACCGAAGCGGCTACGGCGTTAGCCGATGAGGTTAAAAATCATGATTAATTTGCGTAGAGCCGAGGCTCATGATGCGGAAGCTATTTTTGAAATTGAGAAAGCCTGTTTTTCAGTCCCTTGGTCTATGGAAGCTATTGAAACGGAACTGGCAGAAACGGACCAGCGTATGTACATGGTTATCGAAGTAGACGATAAAGTTATCGGTTATGCCGGCGCTTGGTTGGTACTCGACGAAGGGCAGATTACGAATATCGCTATTGCACCCGAATACCGTCGTGACGGTTACGGCGCCATGATGACTCGTAAATTAATCAGAGAATTGTTCAAAAAAGGTATGAACGAAATATTTTTAGAAGTGCGTATATCCAATGTGGCGGCCCTTACTATGTATCGCCGTTTAGGTTTTACCGTAAAAGGCTACGCAAGGGTTATTACACAGACCCCGTGGAAGATGCGTACATTATGTCATTAATAAAAGAAGAGGAGGCCTCGGTATGAAAGTATATACCCTAGCCATCGAAAGCAGTTGTGATGAAACATCAGCGGCTGTGCTGGTAAACGGCCGCCAAGTATTATCCAATGTTATATCCAGTCAGGTGCCGATTCATCAAAAATTTGGCGGCGTGGTACCTGAAATTGCATCCCGCCATCATATAGAGCAGGTAATTCCCGTAGTTGATCAAGCTTTGGCTGATGCGGGCGTAACATTAACAGATATTAATCATATCGGTGTTACCTATGGCCCCGGTTTGGTAGGATCTTTATTAGTTGGTGTGGCCGCGGCTAAAGGCTTGTCCTTTGCTACAGATATTCCTTTAATCGGTGTGCACCATATGGAAGGGCCATATTTTTGCTAATTTCTTGGCTCATCCCGATTTAGAACCGCCATTTTTAAGTCTTGTTGTATCCGGTGGTCATACCATGCTTGTGGTAGTTAAAGACTATGAAACATTTGAAGTACTCGGTCAAACTCGTGATGATGCAGCGGGTGAAGCATTCGATAAAATTGCTCGTGTCATGGGTTATCCCTATCCGGGAGGCCCTCAGATTGAACGGGTAGGGGCCGATGGGAATCCGACAGCTATTGAGTTTCCCAAAGCCTTGCAGGAAAAAGGTAATTTTGAATTCAGTTTCAGTGGTTTGAAATCGGCTGTTCTAAATTACCTTAACAGTGCTAAACAGAAAGGCGAAGCCATTAATGAAGCAGATGTGGCCGCTTCTTTTCAGCAAGCTATCATTGATGTATTGGTTGAAAAGACAATCGAAGCGGCTCATGCTACGGGGCAAACTAAAGTAACATTGGCCGGTGGTGTTTCTGCTAACCGTCATTTACAAGATGCTTTAGCCGCGGCTTGTGAAAAAGAAGGGTTAACCTTCTATCGACCAAGCTCCATTTTGGCTACCGACAATGCGGCTATGATTGGCTGTCGCGCTTACTATATGTCGTTAGCCGCAAATTTGCCGACTTACATTTGAATGCAAAACCATCGATTCCATTGGGCCAAACACCACCTTTGAAATCTATGCCGATATAATTAAATTAAGGAGCGGTACTTATGGTTATGAAATTACAGGACAGTGAAGTGCGGGATACATTAAAACTGCATACGGATTTATCCGAACCGCAGCAGCGTTTAATGCGTAATGTAGTTCGCTTACTGCCATTTGCCGCCTCACTACCGCAACAGGACGTTTGTGTATTTACTATGGCTAAGGACGAGCAGATTCTTGTTTTTGGCCATATCAAAGATTGGCCACAGGCTGAGATTATGCCGGATATCCGTTTATTGAAACCTTATGAAGTCGGTCTTTGGCAAGATTTATTGCATACGGGCCGTTCGGTTAAAGGCTTTATGGAACGAAAACACGGGCAATTGGCACGCTTATTGGCCTTTCCCATTGTGGATAACGGCGGTAAATGCATCGGTGGTATTGCTATGCTTCATAACGGCTTAGAGCCTCATACGGAAGAGCCGCTTATGGCGGCTTCCGATGTATTGGCAGAGACGACCTACATGGCAATGATTGTGCCACAGCAAAATCAAGCTGAACTGTATACGCCATTGTCCTATCAGGACGGCATTATTATTTTTGACGAAGCAGGCATCATTCTTTATGCCAATGAAGCGGCGTCACATTTGGTAGACTTATTGGGCTTCGACAGGCGGTTGTAGGTACATCAATTTATGGCGGTTCCTTGAAGATGAGTTGGGTTAAACAGGCAATCCGTGATCATCGAGGTGCTGTGGCCGAAGAAATTTACGGCGATATTATCGTGGAGCAGACTATCTTACCGATTAATGCCGGCACCCGAGCAAAACGGAGCTTTTTGTTTTTAAAAGATAAAACAGCCTTGCGTCGCAAGGAACAGGAGTTAATGGTTAAAAACTCCGTTATTAAAGAGATTCACCATCGCGTCAAAAATAATCTGCAAACCGTAGCCGGTTTACTGCGCATGGAAGCTCGTCGTTCCGACTCGGACCAAGTTAAAAAAGCACTTCAAGAAGGCGTCAGCCGTATTGAAAGTATGGCCCTTGTCCATGAAGTTATATCTCATTATGAAGAGGATTATATTGAACTTCGTACGATTGCGGAGGAATTAATTCGCTTGTTGAAACG
>ENA-OQBT01000158-OQBT01000158.1-human-gut-metagenome-genome-assembly--contig:-NODE-158-length-46808-cov-6.261370_pt1 | contig 46808 bp, 65 predicted proteins | sample MGYA00242749_ERZ504557 | MGnify/ENA primary metagenome ERZ504557 (study PRJEB26092, sample SAMD00036243) | human gut metagenome | host: Homo sapiens | study: EMG produced TPA metagenomics assembly of...
TCCAACTCCTCGGAACTATGTGGATTTCCGGAGATAACCATCCTCGTTACGAAAGAATAACAACTGCTTCGGAGTAAACTCCTTAGCAAAGCGGGTGTTGTCAGCCACCCGATGATGTAGGCGGATTTAGGAAGACCATCTTTTAGATGTCGTTAGTACCTATGCAGTTCCGACTTACAAGCTCCCGACTTTAGTCGGGAGTAGTTGACCTTCGTTTCCCAATCGGATGTCACCGAGTTTTCCCAGGCATAAGATGACCAGGAAGAGGAAAAAGAAGGCGACGCAAAGAATATACACCCAGCTAAATGAACTGAATATATATTCCTTTACATTACTTAAAACCGCATCTGTACGGTCAGGAAAGAAGATACAGCTTATGACGACGATTCCAATGAATAAGATACTGGGCAGGACAATACTTGCCTGTAAGTTGTTTTTTGGAATTTTCAAAGAAAAACCACCTTTCCAAAATAAAAATGAAAGATATGAACAAATTAATTGTATTATATAAATTGTATCATATCGAAAAGTACGTGACAAATGGAAGGAATCATTGACTTTTTCCATGGCTTATGTCATTCTTAGTAAGTCAGACTATGTATGGATTGGGGGAAAACTATGATTTTGAATGGATTGATGGCGGTCTCCGATGCTTTGTGGGGGACGCCGATGATTGTCGTGCTGGTCAGCATGGGCTTGTATTTGAGTATCCGTTTTCATTTTTACTATAATTTCCGGCACATTGGCTTTCATTTCCGCAATACTTTTGGCAAGATGTTCCAGCGCCATGGCAGCGGCCAGGGGTCGGTATCGGGGTTCGCCGCAGCTTGTACGGCCATGGCCAATACGATCGGCGTCGGCAATATCGGCGGCGTAGCGACGGCCATCGTTTCCGGCGGCCCCGGCGCCGTCTTCTGGATGTGGGTCTCGGGCTGTCTCGGCATGTCGACGAAGGCTTGCGAAATCATTTTGGGCCAGCGCTTCCGCGTCAAGTATTCTGAATCCATGGATGAATACATGTGCGACCGGTCCTTTGTCATGCGCAACGCCCTGGCTGGCGGAAAGGGGCTTTCCTGCTGGCCATTGCCTGTTTCACTCTGGGTCCCTGGACGTGCAGCGTCCAGACGGAATCCGTCGTCGGCGCTGCGGGAAGCCTTCGGCATCGACCCGCTCTGGTCAGCCGCTTTTCTGGGCCTCACCTGTTTCGTCACCATTTTCGGCGGCTTGCGGCGCATTTCGGCCGTCATGGAACGGGTCGTGCCCATCATGGCCCTGATTTATATCCTCGGCGGCCTGGCCATCCTCGTCCAGCATCTGCCGCAGGTACCGGAGACGCTGGAATTGATCGTCCGCAGCGCCTTTACGCCCATGGCCGGTGTCGGCGGTTTCGCCGGGGCCACGGTCAAGGACGCCATGCGCTATGGTATTGCCCGCGGCCTCTATTCCAATGATGCCGGTACGGGCTATGGCATCATCGCCCATGCGACGGCCCGGACGGACCATCCTGTCCGTCAGGCTTCCTGGGGCTGGGGCGAAGTGTTCCTCGATACGATCGTCGTCTGCTCAGTCACGGCCTTGTCGCTGCTCCTGACAAATTCCTACATCGATTATCCCGGTGTCGACAGTGCCAGCTTGACGACGGTCGCCTTCCGCATTTCCTTTGGTGACTGGGGCGCCTGGTTCATGGCCATCGCCATTACGGTCTTTGCCTGGACGACGATCATCGGTATGTATTACAGCTGCGAAAAATCGGTCAACTACGCTTTCGGCGATACCCGGCGCAACCGCAGGGCGACCAAGGTCTATATGATCTATTACATGATTCCCTGTGTCGTCCTCTACAATGCCAAAGCCGATGCCCTGTGGGCCATGACCGATATTTTGTCGGCTATTTACGTCATGATCACGATTTTATTCATCGTCACGCAGCGGAAAGAAATTTTCCGCTTGTTCAATGATTTCTGGTTTCGCTTCCTGCCGGCGCAGGAACGAGGGGAAAATCCGCCTGTCGTCGCTTATGGGACGGTGCCGGTGAAAGGGGAAAGAAAATGAAAAGTACACTGAAAAAGATTTTAGACCGCGAGGGCATCCTGGTTCTCGACGGTTCTATGGGGACGGCCCTGGAAAATCTCGGGGCTGATTTGAACAACAAACTGTGGACGGCCCGCGTCCTGGCCGACCGGCCGGAACTGGTCAAGGAAGTCCACATCCAGTATTTCCGGGCCGGTGCCGATGCGGGCATTACCTGCAGTTACCAGGCCTCTTTGCCGGGCCTTATGGAAACGGGGTACAGCCGCGAACAGGCAGAAGCCCTCATCACCCGGGCAGTCCAGGTCTTTTTGGACGCCCGCCAGGAATGGTGGGACGCCGAAGGGAAGCAGGCCGGCCGGTCCTGGCCACTCTGTCTGGCCAGTGCCGGCCCGTACGGGGCTTATTTGGCCGATGGGTCCGAATATAAGGGCCATTACGGCGTCAGTGCCGATACGCTGCGGGACTTCCATCGCCGCCGGGCGGAACTCCTGTGGCAGGCCGGTGCCGACGTCCTGCTCTTTGAAACGGAACCGTCCCTGATGGAAGCGGAAGTCGAAGCGCAGATCGCCGAAGAACTGGGCGCGCCTATTGGATCAGCTTTTCCTGCTGCGACGGCCGTCACAACTGCGAAGGCCAGCTCCTGGCCGATTGTGCCCGCCAGCTGGCCCGTAACTATCCGCACCTGCAGGCCATCGGTGTCAACTGCACGAAGCCGGAATACATTGCCAGCCTCATCGGCGAATTGAAAGGGGCATCAGACCTGCCGATCATCGTCTATCCGAACAGCGGTGAAGAATATGACCCGCAAACCAAGACCTGGCATGGTGTCGGGACGGACCGCCGTTTTGGCGATTATGCCCTGGACTACATGAAAGCCGGTGCCGTCGCCGTCGGCGGCTGCTGCACGACCGTAGCCGATCACATTCGCCAAGTCGTCGCTGCCCGCAAGACTTATACGGGAAAATGATGGTTTATCGTACAGTGTTTGTAGTTTTCAGCAAATAGCACATACTCTTTGGAAAGGGATTGTCGCACGAGGCAGACGCCTTCGTGTGGCCGTCCCTTTTTTTGAACCTATCATATTGACAATCACCTATATAACTTGTATAATCTATGACATAGACAAAAATCTATATGATGGAGGTAGAGAATATGTGGCTTTTTATCCAGAACCAGATTTTAGGGATGCAGTGGCTGAATGAGGTCGTTGCGGCAATTTTACAATATGTCGGCGTCGATGTACAGAGCCGGATCGGCGGCAGTTTGCAGTTTTTCTTTTATGATGTCGTGAAGATTACCGTACTGTTATGCATATTGATTTTTATTATTTCTTATATCCAGAGTTATTTCCCACCGGAACGGAGCCGGAAAATTATGGGACGGTTCCGCGGTATCTGGGCGAATATCATGGGGGCTTTGCTGGGAACGGTGACGCCGTTCTGCTCTTGTTCGTCCATTCCACTGTTCATAGGATTTACCAGTGCCGGCCTCCCCTTGGGCGTTACCTTTTCTTTTTTGATTTCGTCACCTATGGTCGATTTAGGCAGTCTGGTGCTGCTCATCAGTATCTTTGGCTATCGCGTTGCCGTGGCCTATGTGGTTTTTGGCCTGGTCATCGCCGTTATTGGCGGTTCCGTCATAGAACGACTGCACATGGAAGAGGAAATCGAAGATTTCATCCGTCAGGCTCCGGCTGTCAGTGAAGCGGAGATTCCACAATTGACAAGGCGCGACCGTTTGGACTATGCTAAAGAACAGATGACCAGTACGTTCCGCAAGGTCTTTCCCTATATCCTGATCGGCGTCGGAATCGGTGCGTTGATCCATAATTGGATTCCTGAGCAGTGGGTCGAAGACGTTCTGGGTCGCCAGAATCCGCTTGGCGTAATCCTGGCCACCCTGGTAGGGGCGCCGATGTATGCCGATATCTTTGGCTCTATCCCCATTGCCGAAGCCTTGCTGGGGAAGGGGGCGCAGTTAGGCGCCGTATTGAGCTTCATGATGGCCGTGACGACGCTGAGTCTGCCTTCGCTTATCTTGTTGCGAAAAGCCATCAAGCCGAAATTGTTAGGCGTCTTTATCCTGACTTGCGTCATCGGAATCATCTTGGTCGGCTACAGTTTCAATGCCCTTCAGGGATTTTTATTGTGAGGTGATCCAATGAATGCCATAGATGTATCCTTATTGTGTAAAGCCTTGGGGGATGCGAACCGCCTGCAGATTGTCAAATTGTTGACGCAGGGGGAAATGTGTGCCTGCAAGCTGCTGGAGTATTTTCAAATCACCCAGCCTACCTTATCTCATCATATGAAGGTGTTGACTGAATGCGGTCTGGTGACTAGCCGGAAAGAATGGAAGAATACCTATTACTCCCTGAATTGCCAGACCTTGACGGCTTTCCGCACCTTTATAGATACTTTAAAGTGTACGCACACTGGCTGCGTACCGGGCAAAGCCTGCCAGCCATCAGCGCAGGCCGACAAAGAATAGGAGTTGATCATATGGTAATCAAAGTATTAGGCAGTGGCTGTAGCAAATGTGAATCCCTCCTGGCTGCTGCGAAAGAAGCCGTACAGCATTTGGGGATTGACGCCGAAGTCCAATATGTCACGGACTTTGCCCAGATCGCCCGCTATGGCATCATGAGTACGCCGGCACTGGTCGTCGACGACAAAGTCGTTTCGACAGGCCGGGTCCTCAAAGCGGACCAGGTCGAAGCGTACCTGAAATAAGGGGGTTATAATGCAAAAAAAGAGGCTGTCGCATTAAGACAGCCTCTTTTTTGCACTTCCTAGAACCACGTGCGCACGATGAACCAGGACAGGGCCAGGATGACGAAGGAGCAGGTGATGGCGCTGACCATGGGGCGGACGCCTTCTTTGGCGATGACTGAGAAGTTGACGTTCAGGCCCAGGGCGGCCATGGCCATGCCCAGGATGAGGTAAGCTATCTTGACCAGCATGGGGACGGCCGATCCGATGGCGGGGATATAGGAGCCGATGGCACTGGCTGCGATGAAGCCGCCCATGAACCAGGGGATAGGGACTTTGAATTTCTGATCCCTATCCTGGGACTGACGGCGCTGGCGCCAGGCTTCGCCGATGCCCAGGATGATGGCAACCGGAGCCAGGAGCAGGACGCGGGATAATTTGGCGATGATGGCGCTGTCTGTCCCGACCGGGCCGGCACTGCCGCCGGCGGCGACGGCGTGGGCGATTTCATGGAGACTCAGGCCGGCCATGACGCCGAACTGGCTGTCCGTAAAGCCAGGATGGGCTGGGCGAAGACTTCGATGAGTGTAAAGACCGTGCCCAGGATGGCTACGATGCGACGGCCAGGACGGACTGGTCAGCCTTGGCCTTGAGAGCGCCGGACACGCCCATGACGGCGGCGGCGCCGCAGATGCTGCAGCCACAGGCCGTGAGCAGGGCCAGGGTGTGATCGACGCGCAGGAAACGGGCGGCGGCGTAATTGAGGGGAATCATGATGGTGACGACAAAGACTGCCGCTTCCAGACTTTGCAGACCGGCGCTGACCAGGACGATGAGATTCAGCTTGAACCCCAGGAAGATGATGCCGGCCCGGAGGAATTTGTTGGCAATGAAGCCCGTACTTTCCCGGGCTGCCAGGGTGACGGACGGCAGACCTGGATGACCATGCCCAATAGCAGGGCCAGGACGAGATGGCCGATGAGGGAAAAGCCCGGCAGAGCTGCCAGAGATTGGCCGGCCAGGGAACAGGCCAGGGTCAGGACGACGCCGAGCAGGGCGTGGCGCCAGTCGATCATAGTGGATAAATGCATGATGAAGTCACTCCTATACTGATATTTGAGATGACTCCAGTATAATCTGCCTCTTTTAATAAGTAAAATACTAGGATATAATATAATCTATAAGTATTTGCCTATGAATCGAGGAGGAGAAGTCCATGACCTTGCGCCATTTCCGCATTTTCCTGGCTGTCTGCGAGCGGCTGAGCATGACCGAAGCGGCCCGCCAGCTCCACATCAGCCAGCCGTCAGTCACCCAGGCCATCCATGAAATGGAAGACCATTACGGCATATTGTTATTCGAACGCCTGGGTCGTCATATTTACCTAACCGCTGCCGGCGAGAACTTGAAACAGTATGCCTATCAGATTTTATCGCTCTGCCAGCAGGCTGAAGACAGCCTGACAGCCATGCAGCGCTCATTGCCTATCCGCCTGGGCGCGAGCATCACCATCGGCGACATCTTCCTGGTGGAGCTCCTGACGTATTGCCGCAGGACGCGGCCTGACTGGTCTATCTTGTCGGCCATCCACAACACGGAAGAGCTGGAGCAGTTCCTGATCGAAGACAAATTGGACCTGGCCCTCGTCGAAGGACGGGTCCAGTCGCCGTATCTCGTATCCCGCCCCATCCTTACGGATTATCTGACCCTCATCGCCTCGCCGGACAGCGAATGGAGCCGCAAGGCCATTACAGCGCCACAGGACCTGGATGGCCTGCCCGTCTTCGTCCGCGAACAGGGAAGCGGCACGCGGGATCTCTTTGAGCGCGTCCTGGAAGCACACCACCTGACCTGTCAGGTCGTCGGCGTCTATAACAATTCGGAAGCCATCAAGAAAGCCGTCATGGCCAACCTGGGGCTCGCCGTCTTGTCCCGCCGCCTGGTCCAGGACGAAATCAAAACGGGCCGCCTTGTCGAGCTCCCCTTGCCAAATCTTGAATTCAAGCGCCATTTCCGCCTGGTGCACCACAAGAATAAATACCTGACCCAACCCATGCAGGACCTCATATCCATCTGCTGCCACAGTGAGGAATGGCTGTAAAGGGCCTATCCTGTGATGTCCCTTTTGATAGCAAATAAGGGCTGACTGCTTCTTGACGAACTCGGTGGCTGATGATAATATAGTGCATATACACGATAAGGAGATAGGACATGAATCAAGAGTGTAATGCCAGCAAGAAAGTTCATTTACGGCAATGTCATTGCTTCAATTTACGGCAAGTTACCTTGGCCGTCACGGCCTTATATGACAAGTATTTGCAAGAAGCAGGGATTACGGCGCAACAGTATTCTATTCTCTGGCATAGTAAGGAATTAGGCCTCTATCAATTACAGAATTGGCCTCAGCATGAATTTGGACCGGACGACTCTTTCCCGGAATATTACGCTGCTTACGAAACGAGGATTGCTGGAAACGCTTCCTTCTACAGGGCGGCGAAGACTCGTTCAATTGACAGGGCAGGGACAAGCTGTGTTTGCGCAGGCCTATGAATCTTGGCAGCAAGCGCAGCAGCAACTGGAATCCCGTTTGGGAAAAAAGCAAATGAGCCAGTTAGAAGATTTGTTGGCCCAGCTAATGGGATAGATATATATTTTTTTATTTTAACTTGTATATACACGATATGAGGAGAGCTGAACATGGATACGGATAAATTAGGCAAGTCATTTACGAGAAGGCCTTAGCCTGTGGTTTTGATGATTGTGGCATCATTCCGATAGATGATATGGATGGATTTCAACAGCGGTTACAGGAACGGGAAGAAAAAGTCCCGTCCAGTGCCTTTTTTTATCAGGGAATGGGCGATTTTGCGAATATTAAGAAACGCTTCCCTTGGGCAAAATCGGTAATCATCGGTACGTATTGGTTAGGAAAGTACCGCTTTCCCCCTTCGCTGCAGGGGAAATATGGCAAAGCCTTTTTCCTGTCGCCCAGTAATAGTGTCTGTAAGGAGAGTCTCACTGCGCGCAGAGACTTTGAAACGTGGTTTAAGGAGCAGGGAATCCGCTGTGAAGGAGGAGACCAATTTGGTCATCCCAGCATTGGTCCCCTGCGATATGCGGCCATGATGGCAGGGCTGGGGATTATTCGCAAAAATAATTTTTTCTATATGAAAAAAGGTTCTTTTGTGGAGCTGGTGGGATATGTGATAGACCAGAAGGCCTGGTGTCATCATGTACCGGATATACGACCTTGCGCCGAAGTTGTCATCTGTGTCAAACCCATTGTCCCAGCGGCGCCCTGAAAGGGCCGTTTACCATGAGCCCACTGGAATGTGTCTCTTTTATCACGACCTTTGCCAAAGGAGAACTCACTCCGGGCTGAATGATAAGAACTGCAGTACTTGGATTTGTGGGTGTGACAGCTGCCAGGACGCCTGTCCCTATAATCGGCAGCATGACTGGAATCAAGGCGACGCTTATCTCGGACTGGAAGAACTGGCTCCCCAGCTGCAGCCAGAAAAATTACTGGCGCAATCAGATACATTCATCCAAGAGAAGGTCATACCTTATACGGACTATCATATCGCTGCGGACGAAGCCAAAACATTGAAACGATGCGCCGCCCGCTCCTTAGACAATCAGATGTGACCGGGAGAAAGGGACTCCCCTATGATGAATCTATTTTTTTTCTTTTGTGCTTTCGCCGACGATGTATGGCGGGCGGCCTTTGCTTTCGTTATAGATGCGGCCGACGTATTCGCCGAGGATGCCCATGAAGGTGAATTGGACGCCGCCGATGAAGAGGATGAGGGAGATGAGGGAAGGGTAGCCCGGGACGTCTTCGCCGTAGAGCAGGGTGCGCAGGACAATGAAGATGAGGTAGATGGCGGCGACGAAGGCGAAGAAGCAGCCGGCGAAGGCGGCGATGCGCAAGGGCGCCGTCGTGAAGCTGGTAATGCCGTCGATGGCCAGGTTGAAGAGTTTCCAGTAGTTCCACTTGGTCTTGCCCGCTGCCCGGGGCGGCCTGTCGAAGAGGATTTCTTTTTTCTCAAAGCCAATCCAGCAGAAGAGGCCTTTCGTGTAGCGCTGACATTCGCGCAGGCTGCACAGGGCTTTGACGCAGCGTTTGTCCAGGAGGCGGAAGTCGCGACATCTTCCTGGACCGGGACAGGGGATAACTTTTTCAGCAGGCGGTAATAGACGTGGCTCGACCACTTCTTGAAGAACGTTTCCCCCTCACGGTGGCGCCGGCGGGCCGAGACGTCGCGGTAGCCTTTTTCCCACCAGGCAATCATGTCCGGCAGCAGTTCCGGCGGGTCCTGGAGGTCGGCATCCATGATGACCAGGGCGTCGCCTTCGGCGTAGTCCATGCCGGCCAGCATGGCCGCTTCCTTGCCGAAATTACGCGACAGGGACACGTAGGCCACGCGCGCATCTTTTTTGTGGAGCTGGCGCAAAATGGGCAGGGTCCGGTCGCGGCTGCCGTCGTTGACGAAGATGAAGGTGAAGGCGTAGTCCCGCAGCTGTCGATGACGGCGCACGTCCTTTCGTAGAACTGGGGCAGGACGGCTTCTTCGTTGTAGCAGGGGACGAGGATATCTATTTGTTTCATCGCTTGTCACCTCCCGCGGCGGCCCGGTTCAGGAGGACCGTGTAGTCTTCCACGTCGAAGCGCTGGGCCGGGGCAGAACCCAGGACGCGCAGGGCTTCGTCGCGGTATTTCGGCTGGACGACGATGACGGCCGGTTCATTGCTGTTCCAGCGGTCATACAGATCCTGGCTGCCGTAGTACATGCCTGTCCGGTCCGTATGATGGATGCCAAATTCCAGTTCGCCCATGAAGTTGCCGGCGGCGATGGGCCGGTCCAGGTAATAGACCAGGCCGGGCATGAACGAGCCGTACATGATGATGGGCGTGCTGTCCGGGACGTGCAGGGCCCGGATATCCTGGCTGACCGTGTAGGCCGTCTGGTGGTCATGGATCTGCCTTGGACCTGATGGGCGCCGAGGCCGAAGCCATAGGCCATGACGCTGAGGATGACCAGGACGGAGAAGAAATCCCGCTTGCGGTGCCAGACCCAGGCTGACGCTACGGTGCCGATGAAGAGCGAGGCGATGAGCAGGCCCCCGTGGGTCAAAAAGTCGGCGACAGTCAGGAAGTCCGTGTACATGAGATAGGTGATACCCGCTGCTGTAAAGAGCAGGCAGAGGATGGCGTTGATGAGAAAACTGTGGCCGAGCCAGCGGCCTTCTTGACGGCACCGTTCGATGGATGCGGCCAGGAGGACCGACAAAGGCAGCCAGCAGGGCAGGATATACGTCGGCAGTTTCGAATCGGAAACGCTGTAGAAGACGTAAATCAGGCCGGCCCAAAGGGAGAGCAGCAGCAGGTCCTGTTTGTGCCGCAGGGAGCCGGGCTTGCGGAAAATCCCGTCCTTACTGAAGAACGTCGCCAGAAAGCCCGTCCAGGGCATGAGGCCGGCGATGAGGACGGGGACGAAGTAGTACCAGGGATGGAAGCGTTCGTGCATCTTGGTGGCGAAGCGCAGGAAGTGCTCGCGGATGAAGAAGAAATAGAAGAAGTCGGGATTCTTCTGGCAGACTAGGTAGTACCAGGGCATGGCGATGACCAGGAAGAGGGCGATGCCCGGCAGGTAGAAGAGCTTGAGGAAAAGGCGCGGCCGCTTGCTGAGCAGGGCATACCAGAAGAGGATGCCAACGGGGAAGACGATGGCGATGAGCCTTTCGTGAGCATGCCGAAGCCCATGGCGGCATAGAAGAGGAGCAGGTACTTCTTCTTTTCCGTCCGCTCGAAGACGTAGAACGAGACCAGGCAGGCGTCGATGAAAAAGGTCAGGGCCATGTCCATGACGCCGATAGAGGCGACGATGAGCTGCAGCGCTGACGTAGCTACGATGATGGCGGCGAGGATTCCCGTGCGCCGGCCGTACATGGTGCGGCCCAGCCAGAAGGCCAGGAAGACATTGCCCAGTCCCGTCAGGGCCGGCAGGATGCGGCCTGTAAATTCTTTGAAGCCGAAGAGTTCCATCGAAAGGGACGTGATCCAGTATTGGAAAATAGGTTTCTCGAAATAGGGCATATAGTCGAAATGGGGCGTGATGTAGTCGCCGGAGAGGACCATTTCCATGGCGACCCGGTGATAGCGCCCTTCGTCGAGCTCGATGAGATGATACGACCCGATGTGGGCCAGATAGAGAAAGGCCGCAGCGGCGATGAAGAGGCCCATCAAAAAGTGCCGATGGCGGCGGATTGCGTCAGTCATAACTTACCTCCTATGTATATCTTTATCTATAGTATACAGGAGAAATATAAATAAATCCTAAATGGCCTGACGATTTTACGGATTTTCTATGAAACGGCGCAGAAGTTGTGACAATTCTTCTCATCGTGTCATGGACAGACCCGGTATCAGCCGTTATAATGGAAGAAATAGATATTTTCGGAAGGAGCGATTCTTATGTTACATATTGGCCTGACCGGCGGCATTGCCTCCGGCAAGAGTACGGTCGTCACCATGCTGCGCGGATTGGGGGCAGGTATCGTCGACTGCGACGTCATCGCCCACGACGTCGTCGAACCGGATTCGGAGGGACTTGTGGCCGTCGCCGCGGCTTTTGGGCCGAAGACACTTTTGCCTGACGGCTCCATGGACCGGGCTTACATCGGCAGTGTCGTTTTTGGCGATAAGGCGAAGAAAGCGCAGCTTGAAGCCATTCTTTTCCCCCTCATCCATGCCGGTATCGACGAAGAAATCAAAAAAATTGAAGAAAATAAAAAAAATCCTGTCATTTTCCTTGACATGCCCCTGCTTTATGAGGTAAAATACGATTCGTACGTTGACGAAACGTGGCTGGTGTACGTCGATCCGGTGACGCAGCTTACGCGGCTGATGAAGCGGAACGGCTATTCCGAAAGTGAAGCACTGGCACGGATTCATGCACAGCTTCCTATCGACGAAAAACGGTCGTTAGCCCAGGTCATCATCGACAATACCGGCTCTCCGGAAGAGACGCAGAAACAGGTACTCGTCGCATGGCAGGCCTTGATGGACCGCATCAAAGGGTAGGGAGAAGACGTTGAGAAAAAGAGCAAGCACCAAAGGGAAAATCATCATAGCGGCATTGTTGATTTGTCTGTCCGCATCGTACTTTTATTCTTGGAAAGATGATGTCATGCGGAAGTTCGTATACCCCCTCCAGTATGATTACCTGGTCCGGCAGTATGCGTATGAAGACAAAGTCGACCCCGCCCTGGTAGCGTCGGTCATCTTAGTGGAAAGCAAGTTCGACGAACGCGCTGCTTCGCAGCCCGGTGCTCACGGCCTCATGCAGGTCATGCCCGACACGGCACAATGGATTGCCGATGAAATGGGGATGACTGACTACACGCCTGATAAACTCAACGACGTCCGTACAAACATCAGGTTGGGAACCTGGTATCTGGCCTACTTATTGAAGGAATACGACGGGAATCAAGTACTGGCCTTGGCTGCGTATAATGCCGGCCGGGGACATGTCGACTCGTGGATCCGGAAATATGGCTGGAAAAAAGATTTTCAAGAAATTGAAAAAATCCCCTTTTCAGAAACGCGAGAATATGTTAAAATAGTCTTGCTGAACGAAAAGCATTACAAACAGCTTTACGATTTCTGAGTTATGCGGTTGTGGCGGAATGGCAGACGCGCTGTCTTCAGGCGGCAGTGATCTTCGATCGTGCGGGTTCAACTCCCGCCAACCGCACCATTTTTACTATGGATGCTACATTGATTGAAACACTCAAACAATGGAATATCACAACTGTTCTCCCACTTTCAGTGGGAGATTTTCAGTTATTGGAAGAATATCGCATGATCGAGAAAGACGGCAAGCCCGTCGAGTACCGCCTGTTCACGTATGAGAACGAGGAGAACGGCTGGACCGTGCGGGCCATCTTCAACCCTGAGTCGGAAGAATTTGCTATCCGGACGGACATCGGCATGCTGGAGTTCGCCCTCATCGAATTTATTACGGATTCCTTTGAGCTCTTCCGGTCTATGGTCGAAGAAAGGCTGGCGCGGATCATCTACGACGATTACGTCGAACGGAGCCGTAATTTCAGCGTCATCCTCAAGAACAAGGGCGTCCCCGATGTTCAGTGGGATGCGTTCCTGCCGGAGCAGTATCAGGGTTTCCGGCGCCTGGTCAAGCCCAACGATGCCGTGCGCATCATCAACGGGTCCTACATGATCCTGGCCTATTACGACGCGGCGACGCGCAGCGGCCTGTCGCTGATGTACAATCTCCTGCGCGATGACTTCTTTGCCGAACGGCGCGTAGAGAACTTCCCGAACCTGGTCCATGACTTCGATACGTCGTCCCTGAAAGAGCTGGAAAAAGCCTTGCAGAAACGGCTCCTGCCCGTCCTCGACGAGATTGCAGCCGACCGGGATAAAGCGTTGTCAGAATGAGCAGACAGTGGTATACTAAAAGTAATTTAGATGGTTAGATGCAAAGAGTGGGTGAGAGCCCACTCTTAACTTTTACCTATAGGAATTTTTACAGATAAGCTGGTGAATACGATGAGACGTGAACACATTGAAGATTTGATTGCCAAGGAAGTAGAACAGATTATTGAAGGGACCGGTCTGGAACTGGTCGACGTCGAATACGTGCGCGAACGGAACTGGTATCTGCGCGTATTCATTGATAAAGAAGGCGGTGTCGACCTGGAAGACTGCCAGGCTGTCAGTGAGAAGCTGAGCAAGGTCCTCGATGAAAAGGATCCCATCAGTGACAATTATCTCCTGGAAGTATCGTCGCCGGGCCTGGACCGGATCCTCAAGAAGGACAAGGATTTCGTCCGCTATGTCGGCCGGTCCGTCGATATCCATTTCTTTAAAGCCCATGACGGCGTCAAGGATTTGACAGCGGAACTCGTCGGAAAGACAGACGATGGCCAGCTCAAAGTCCGCCTGGACGACCGTGATGAAACCATAGACATGAAAGACATATCGCAAGTCCGTCTGCATATTGATTTTTAGTGGAGGTTATTAACGTGAATAAAGAATTGCTCAATGCTATTGCTTACTTAGCCAAGGAGAAAGGCGTATCTCCGGATGTCATCTGCGACTCCTTGGAAGCCGTCCTGATTACGGCCTACAAGAAGGAACCCGATGCCAACCCGACGGCTGAAGTCGAATTGAACCGTTCGACGGGCGACTATGCATCAAGGCTGCCAAGACCGTCGTCGATGAAGTCGAAGATCCCCATACGGAAATCGCCCTCGATAAGGCCCGCCTCATTGATGTCAATTATGAAGTCGGCGACGTCGTCAACGTCGATGTCACGCCGGACAATTTCGGCCGCATCGCCGCCCAGGCTGCCAAACAGGTCATGATCCAGCGCCTGCGCGAAGCCGAACGGAACATCGTCTATGATGAATTTTCGGACCGCACGGACGACATCATCACCGGTATCATCCAGCGCATCGAGAACCGCAACGTCTACGTCGACCTGGGCAAGGCCGAAGCCATCCTGCCGGCATCGGAACAGATCCCGACGGAAACGTACAGCGTCGGCCAGCGCATCAAATGCTATGTCGTCGAAGTCCGCAAGACGACGAAAGGCGCCCAGATCCTCGTATCTCGGACCATCTGGCCTGCTGAAGCGCCTCTTTGAACTGGAAGTCCCGGAAATCTACGAAGCGTCGTCGAACTGAAATCCGTTGCCCGTGAACCGGGCCGCCGTTCCAAGATTGCCGTCTATTCCCGCGATGCCAACGTCGATTCCGTCGGTGCCTGCGTCGGCCCGAAAGGCTCCCGCGTCCAGAACATCGTCTCGGAATTGCAGAATGAAAAGATCGACATCGTCAAATGGGATGAAGACCCGGCGGTCTACATCGCCAACGCCCTCAGCCCGGCGCAGGTCATTTCCGTCACCGTCGATGAAGGCGAAAAATCGTCGAGCGTCGTCGTACCGGATTACCAGCTGTCCCTGGCCATCGGCAAGGCCGGCCAGAATGCCCGCCTGGCCGCGAAGCTGACCAACTGGAAGATCGACATCAAGAGCGAAAGCCAGGCTGCCGAACTGGCTGCCCAGGCAGAGGTTCCGCAGGACAGCGAACCGGCTGATGACCTGGACATCCTCAGCGACCTGGCTATGCCGGCTGCTGAAGAAGGCGCAGCTGATACGGAAGGAGAGTAAGCCATGAAGACCCGAAAGACTCCGATGCGCGTCTGTGCCGGCTGTCAGGAACAGAAGAGCAAGAAGGAAATGATCCGCGTCGTCCGCACGCCGGAAGGGACTGTCGAAATCGACAAGACCGGTAAGAAATCGGGCCGCGGTGTCTACCTTTGCCCGAACAGCGAATGTCTGGAAAAAGCCTACAAAGAGCATCGCCTGGAACGGTCCCTGAAGACCAAAGTGTCCGGCGAAATCTATGAACAGCTGAGAAAGGAACTGCTGTGAGCGACAAGGTCCTGAATCTCCTCGGCCTGGCCTGCCGGGCGGGCAAGGCCGTCTGCGGTGATGGAGCCGCACAGAAGACATTGAAGCGCCGGCGCGTCCCACTCTTATTCCTGGCCTCCGACGGCGGCAGCGATAACGTCGAAAAATATCGCCGCCTGGCGGAGCGGAAAGGGATCACCGTCGTTGATACATATACGAAAGATGAATTAGGCAGTGCCGTCGCAAAGCCCAGACCGTCATCATCCTCATCGATGACAAGGCTTCGCCGGGGCCATAGAGAAAGTGAAGCGTGATGAATAGAAGGGGGTAACTAGATGACGAAACGAGTATACGAAGCCGCAAAAGAATACGGCGTTCCCGCAAAGACAGTAATCAAGACGCTGGAAGATCATCACATCAAAGCCGGCAATTTCACCGGCATTGACGCCAATATGAAGTCCATCCTCGACGCATCCTTCAAGAAGGGTGCCAAGGGAGAAGCACAACGTGGACAGAAACAGGAAAATAAACAGACAGGGGAAGGAACTAGCCGAAAAGTGAACGAAACGAGCCGACAGAATAAAAACAAAAAACAGGGCAATACGCCGAAACAGAATAACCAGAATCACGATAAGAAACGCCAGAACCAGGGCAATGCACAGAACCAGCCGAACCGCGCTGCCAAGAACTCCCAGGGCCAGAACCAGGGCAATCGTCCGCAGAACAGCCATAAAGGCGGCAATAATGCCGGCCAGAATACGCAGGGCCAGCAGGGCGACAGCAAGCGCACGAAATATTTTGGTCATTCCCAGGGCGGCAATGACGGCAATAACCGCAATAACAGCAAGAACAAGCGCGGCGGCCAGAACAACCACAATAACAACAAGAACAACGGCAGCCGTCCCCATACGCTGTTGTCCAACGTCCTGAACAAGGGCAAACACAATAAGAACAAGCGCAACCAGAAGCATCAGGCACCGGTCGCAGCCGAAGCTCCGAAGAAGAAGAATTATCCGACGTCCGTCGAACTGCCAGAAACGATCATCGTCAAGGACTTCGCCGAACGCCTGGGCCGCGATGTGGCGAAGTCATGAAGAAGCTCCTCATGGGCGGCATCATGGCTACGATCAACCAGGAACTGGACTTCGATACGGCGTCCCTCATTGCCGATGAATTTGGCGTCACCGTCACCAAGGAAGCGCCGCCGGAAGATCCGACAGAAATCGAAGAAATCATCGATCCGCCGGAAACGCTCAAGACCCGTCCGCCTGTCGTCACCATCATGGGCCACGTCGACCACGGCAAGACGAGCCTCCTCGACGCCATCCGCCAGACCAATGTCACCAGCCACGAAGCCGGCGGCATTACCCAGCACATCGGGCTTATCAGGTCCGCTATGAAGGCAAGAAGATCACCTTCATGGATACGCCGGGCCACGAAGCCTTCACGGCCATGCGTGCCCGCGGCGCCCAGGTCACGGATATTGCCGTCCTCGTCGTCGCTGCCGACGACGGTGTCATGCCGCAGACCATTGAATCCATCAACCATGCCAAATCGGCAGGCGTCCCGATCATCGTCGCCATCAACAAGATCGATAAAGAAAGCGCCAATCCGGAACACGTCATGCAGCAGCTGACGGAATACGGCCTCATCAGTGAAGACTGGGGCGGCGATACCATCATGGTCCCCGTTTCGGCGCACAAGAAGATCGGCCTCGACGACCTCCTGGAAAACATCCTCGTCCTGGCAGAAGTACAGGACCTCAAGGCCAACCCGAACCGTCCGGCTCAGGCGTCGTCATCGAAGCCAAGCTGGATAAAGGCCGCGGCCCGGTCGCTTCCGTCCTCATCCAGAAGGGGACCCTCCGTGTCGGCGATACGATCATCGTCGGCACCTGCTTCGGCAAGGTCCGCGCCATGAACAACGAACGGGGCGAACGCGTCAAGAAAGCCGAACCGTCCATCCCGGTCGAAATCCTCGGCCTCAACGATGTACCGGAAGCCGGTGACATCCTCAACGTCACCGACGAAAAGACGGCCCGTTCCGTTGCCGAAAAACGTCTGGAAAAGAAACGTTCGTCTGAACTCCACGTCAATGCCAAAGTTACCCTGGATGACCTGTTCAACCAGATCCAGCAGGGCGAACTGAAGGAACTGCCCCTCATCATCAAGGGCGACGTCCAGGGTTCTGTCGAAGCTCTGAGCCAGTCCCTCATGGGCATCAAGAGCGACGAAGTCCGCATTGCCATCGTCCATTCCGGCGTCGGCGCCATCAACGAATCGGATATCATGCTGGCTTCGGCTTCGAACGCCCTCATCATCGGCTTCAACGTCCGCCCCGATGCGGCAGCCCGCAAGATGGCGGAACATGAAAAAGTCGACATGCGCATGTACCGCGTCATTTACGATGCCATCAACGACGTCGAAGCGGCTATCAAAGGGATGCTGGAAAAGAAATATGAAGAAAAGATCGTCGGTCGTGCCGAAGTCCGCAAAGTCATTACGACGCCGAAAGTCATCGTCGGCGGTTCCTATGTCAAGGAAGGCAAGATCACCAGCACGTCCAAGATCCGCCTCATCCGCAACGGTATCGTCGTCCATGAAGGTGAAATCGACGGCCTGCGCCGTTTCAAAGATGATGTCAAGGAAGTCGCAGCCGGTTACGAATGTGGCATTACCCTGGAAAAATATCGCGACATCAAGGAAGGCGACGAAATCGAAGCCTACGAAATGGTCGAAGTCGAACCGGAATAAAGGAGAGTACGTACTATGGGAGAATTACGAGTACGCAAGATACAGGAATTTATCAAACAGGAAGTATCGAAGATGCTCCTGAATGAATTGAAGGATCCGCGCATCGGTTTCGTCACCGTCACCGATGCCCGCATCACCGGCGACCTGCGCGATGCCACGGTCTACGTCAGCCTCTTCGGCAGCGACGAAGCCAAGCAGGAAACGCTGAAGGCCCTGAAGCGCGCCACCGGCTATATCCGCACAGAAGTCGGCAAGCGCCTGGGCATCCGTTATTCGCCGACCATTGTGTTTAAAGAAGATACGTCCCTCGATTACGGGATGAAAATCGATAAAATTCTTCGCGACATTGAAAAGAAGGACTGATATCCATGAATTGTTCGGCTCAGGAAATCTATACCTTACTGTGCCATTACGATAAGATCCTGCTGACGGCCCATGTCAGTCCCGATGGCGACGCCATCGGCAGCCTCCTGGCACTCTGGCACTGGCTGCAGCTGCAGGGGAAGAAGGCCGTCATGGTCATCGACGACGATATCGACGACCGCTATGACTTCCTCGACGGCCTGCAGTACATCAACAAGCCGGACCAGGTCGAAACGGATGATTCCTGCTGACCGTCGTCCTCGATGCGACGGGCCTCGGCCGCATCGGCCAGGTGGAAAGCCTGGTCCGCGGCAAGGTCCTCAACATCGACCACCATATTTCCAATGAGCACTTCGCCCAGTGGGAATACGTCCGGCCCGACTGCGCGGCGACGGGGGAAATCCTGACCTATCTCTTCGACCTCTGGCACAGTGAATGGAACACGGCCATGGCCGATGCCCTCTATACGGCCATCGCCACGGACTGCGGCTTCTTCAAGTTCAACAATACGACAGGCCATACGCTGCGCATGGCCGCTATCCTCGTCGACCACGGCGCCCGGCCCGATTTCATTTCGGAACACCTCGACGCCCGGTCCCTGGAAAAGCTGAAGGCCCTGTCCAAGGTCCTGGAACACCTGGAACTCTTTGACGACGGCCGCATTTCCTGCCTGTCCTATACGCCGGAAGTCCTCAAGATCACTGGCGAACACACGGGAATGTACATGGATTACGCCCGCAACGTCAAAGGGTCGGAAGTGGCCTTTACGGTCAAATACGTCAGCGACAAGGAAACGCGGGTCAGCCTGCGCTCGAAAGGCATGGACGTCAATGCCGTAGCTGCTGTCTTCGGTGGCGGCGGCCATGTCCGCGCTGCCGGCTGCACCCTGGATAAGCCTCTGGATGAAGCGAAGAAACTCATCGTAAAGGAAATCGAAAAGCGCTTATGATACACGGAATCATCAATGTACTGAAACCGACGGGCATGTCCAGTCATGACGTCATCGGCTGCCTGCGCCGCATCTACGGCATGAAGAAGATGGGCCATGCCGGTACGCTGGATCCCCTGGCGGCCGGCGTCCTGCCCGTCTATGCTGGTCAGGCGACGCGCCTCATCGAATACGGCGACAGCGACGTCAAGTCGTATCACGCCGAATTCGCCCTGGGATTGGCGACGGATACGGAAGACAGTACGGGGACCGTCGTCGAGACGGCGGCCGTACCGGATTTGTCGGCTGATGACGTGCGCCGTATCTTGGCGTCTTTTACAGGCGACATCGAACAGGCGCCGTCTAAATATTCCGCCATCAACGTCAACGGCGTCAAAGCTATAAACTGGCCCGGCAGGATGTCGACTTCACCCTGCCCGTGCGGCACGTGACCATCCACGACCTGCGCCTGCTGTCCTTCGACGGCCGGCGGGGGACCTTTGCCGTGACTTGTTCCAAAGGGACTTATGTGCGGTCCCTCATCCGCGACCTGGGCCAGGCCCTGGGGACCTGCGCCTGCATGACCTATCTGGTCCGCACCCAGGCCGGGCTGTTCACCATCGACGAGGCCGCGACGCTGGAAGAACTGGAACGGGACCCCATGGCCTATGTCCGGCCTGCCGATATGGCGATTCAGGACCTCAAAAGGGCGAATGGTTCCGCCAAGCAGTGTGCTTTCCTACTCCAGGGCCGTCCCGTGCCCTTTGCTGGGCCGCACCTGGCCGATGGCGACATCATCCGCGTGTATGGGCCGAATCAGCGGCTCATGGGCATTGCCCGCTACGACGGGGAACACCATATCCTGCGGCCTCATAAGATGTTCGCAGAGGGATTGTGAGGTAACTAACGATGGAAATATTCCACTCCTTTCAGGAAATAACCGGCTTTACCGGAGCCGTCGTGGCCCTTGGGACCTTTGATGGCGTCCACCGGGGGCACCAGATGGTCATGAAGACGGCCATCAAACGGGCCGCTGCCTGCGGTGTGAAAACCATGGTCGTCACCTTTATGGCCCATCCGCTGTCCGTATTGTGTCCGGAAAAAGAACCGCTGCGCTTGGCTACGATTGGTCAGAAAGCGGAATATATCGAAGCCGTCGGCATTGACGGATTGGTCCTGCTGCCCATGAGCCAGGCCCTCTTGCAGGAATCGCCGGAAGAGTTCTGTCAGAACCTGTTGACCTATATCCATCCGTCGGCTATCGTCGTCGGTTCGAATTTTACTTATGGTGCCAAGGCGGCTGGCAATACGGAGACCATGAAGTTCTTCATGAGCCAGTATAACATCCCCGTTGTCGCGCTGACCCTGCTGGAACGGCCGGGCCGGACGACGCCTATCAGCAGCACCGTCATCCGCCGGCTCATCCAGATGGGCCACATGGAAACGGCAGAGAACCTCCTGGGCCGGCCTTTCGCACTGACTGGCACTATCGTTCCCGGCGATCGGCGGGGGAGGACTATTGGCTTTGCTACGGCTAATATGCTCATCCCTATCAACATGGCCATCCCGCCGGACGGCGTTTACATTACCGAACTGTGGTGGGACGGCGAAGGCCACCCGGCCATGACCAACATCGGCGATAACCCGACTTTCGAGAACCAGTACCGCCGCATTGAGACTCACGTCCTCGACTGGGATGCCGACCTCTACGGCAAAGAAGTGAGCCTGCGCTTCCGAAAGCGCCTCCGCGGTGAAGAAACCTTTGCCAGCGCCGACGACCTCGTCGCCCAGATGAAGAAAGACGAAGCCGCCACGCGCCGGTTCTTTGCAAAGGTTTAACGTTAAACTTAAAACTTCAAACTTAAAAAGGCGCTGTCTTCATGCGACAGCACCTTTTTTTGCTATTTCCATAAAATTTGTAGATTAATGGGCCGTATCGTGGTATAATAATCATTACTACGACGAATGTTGCTACGCCGTATAAAAGCCATAAAAGAAAGAGAACAGATAGGAGTGAAGTTTTATGGTAAAGTTTTCTGAAGAAGCAAAGAGTTTACATGCATCGGATATCCGTGAAATTTTGAAAGTAACGGAAAATCCGGAAATTATTTCCTTCGCCGGTGGCCTTCCTGCACCGGAACTCTTCCCGATTGACGAAATGATGAAAGTCGACGTGGAAATCTTGAAAAAAGAAGGTCGTCAGGCCGTGCAGTACAGCACGACGGAAGGTTATGTGCCCTTGCGTAAACAGATTGCCAAACGCATGAAAACCTCTTTCCATACGGACTGCACTTATGAAGATATCATCATCACCGCCGGTTCCCAGCAGGGCCTGTCCCTCTTGGGCCAGCTCTTCCTCAACGAAGGCGACATTGTCCTCGTCGAAAGCCCGACCTACATGGGCGCTACGACGGCTTTCGCTGTCAACTTCCCGAATTTCGTCGAAGTCGAAACGGACGACAAGGGCATGGTTCCCGAAGCCTTGGAAGCAGCTATCGAAAAATATGGTGACCGCGTCCGCCTGATGTACGTCATCCCGGAATTTCAGAACCCGACGGGTATCACCTGGCCCCTGGAACGCCGCAAAGCCATCATGGACATCATGAACAAACACGACATCCCCGTCATCGAAGACGATCCCTACGGCGAACTCCGCTATGAAGGCGAAACGATGCCGACGTTGAAATCCCTCGATACTCAGGGCAATGTCATCTTCCTCGGCTCGTTCTCGAAAATCTTCATGCCGGGCCTGCGTATCGGCTGGATGGTCGCAGAACATGACATCCTGGACAAAGCGGTCATGCTGAAACAGACCGTCGACTTGCAGACGTCGTCCTTTGCCCAGCGCCAGGCTTCGTACTATATCGATATGTACGACCTCGATGCCCATGTCAAACAGATTCGCGAACTCTATGGCAAACGCCGCACCCTCATGTACGACTCCATGAAGAAATACTTCCCCGAAGGCGTTTCCTTCACCTATCCGGAAGGCGGCCTGTTCACGTGGGTAACCTTGCCGGAAGGCCTCGATGCCAAGGCTATGATGCCGGAAGTCATCGAAAAGAAAGTTGCTTACGTACCGGGCGGTGCTTTCTACCCGAACGGCGGCAACGCCAACCATTTCCGCCTGAACTACTCCAACATGCCGGAAGACCGCATCGTCGAAGGTATTAAACGCCTGGCTGAAGTTTTGAAAGAAAAAATCGGAAAATAATTTAAAATAAAAGGAAATGAGACGCTCTCTCGTCGAGGGCGTACTTTTTCTTTTTGCAAATTTTTTTAAAAATTTTTACAGTCATTCTTTTAATTTTTTTTAAGTTGGATATTTATCATTATCAGTCATTCTCGTTATTTACATTTGATTTATAAGCTTGTACGAAATGTAACATAATGATAACGCAAACGTTTAATTGCATAAAAGTAATTTTGATGATACTATGTAGACATAGATAAACGCGTGATTCATATAACTTGAAGGAGTGATTGATATGCAATTTTCCGATTTAGCCATGAATTTGAAAGCTTCTGAAATCCGTGAACTCTTGAAATTGACGACCATGCCGGAAGTTATTTCCTTTGCTGGCGCCTGCCGGCACCGGAACTCTTCCCGACGGAACAGCTGAAAAAGGTCGACGATGCCATCTTGACCAAAGATGGCCGTGCAGCCTTGCAATACGGCACGACCGAAGGCTACGATCCTTGCGCAAGCAGATTGCAGCCCGCATGAAACAGGCTTTCATGGTCGACTGCGATATCGATAACATCACTATTACGTCTGGGTCCCAGCAGGGCCTGTCCATGCTGGCCCAGATCTTCATTAACCCGGGCGACGTCGTCCTCGTCGAAAGCCCGACCTACCTCGGCGCCATCAACGCCTTCAAACTCTGCAAACCGGAATTTGTCGAAGTGCCGACGGACGAAAAGGGCATCATCCCGGAAGAATTGGAAAAAATCCTGGCAAAATACGGCGACCGCGTCCGCATGATGTACGTCATCCCGGAATTTCAGAACCCGACAGGTATTACCTGGCCCGTCGAACGGCGCAAGGCTTTCATGGACATCGTCAACCGCTATGACTTCCCGGTCCTCGAAGATGACCCGTATGGCGAACTGCGCTATGACGGCGACAAGGTCCCGTCCCTGAAATCGATGGATACGAAAGGTAACATCATCTTCCTCGGCTCGTTCTCGAAGATTCTCATGCCGGGCCTGCGAATTGCCTGGATGGTAGCCGATCCGGTCATCATCGACAAAGTCGTCAAGCTGAAACAAGCCGTCGACCTCCAGGCTTCGTCCTTCGGCCAGCGCCAGACGTCGTACTATATCGACATGTTCGACCTCGATGAACACGTCGCTAAGATCAAGGCCCTCTACAAGAAACGCCGCGACCTCATGTGCGAATCGATGAAGAAATATTTCCCTGAAGGCATCACCTTTACATACCCTGAAGGCGGTCTGTTCACGTGGGTAACGCTGCCAGAAGCATGGATGCCAAAGAGCTCATGCCGAAAGTCCTGGCCAAGAACGTTGCCTACGTGCCAGGCGGGCCTTTCTACCCCCACGGCGGCCATGCCAACCACTTCCGCCTGAACTACTCCAACATGCCGGAAGACCGCATCGTCGAAGGCATCAAACGCCTGGCCGACGTCTTGAAAGAAGAATTGGCAAAATAAGGTAAAGATGATATGATATAAAGGAGCTGTCGCTTACGACAGCTCCTTTTTGAGCATTAAGTTTGCTTTCGTAAATGGGTTGATGATTTTGATGGAACTTGAATCTCTTTTAAAACAATATTTTGGCTATACGTCGTTCCGGCCGGGCCAGCACGAGGTCATCCAGACCCTCCTCGAAGGACGGGACTGCCTGGCCATCATGCCGACCGGGGCCGGGAAGTCGATCTGCTTCCAGCTGCCGGCCTTGATGATGCCCGGCGTGACCCTGGTCATTTCGCCGCTCATTTCCCTCATGAAGGACCAGGTCGACAGCCTGGTCAACCAGGAGATACCGGCGACGTATATCAACAGCCAGTGTACTTTTGAAGAAGCCAAGGCCCGTTTTGCCGCCATCCGCGCCGGCCAGGTCAAGCTCGTCTATATTTCACCGGAACGTCTGGAGAATGAATTTTTTACGTCGTTCATGCAGAGCCTGCCCATTTCCATGTTCATCATTGATGAAGCCCACTGCGTATCCCAGTGGGGCCATGATTTCCGGCCCAGCTACTGCGCCATCAAGGACTGGATAGCTACCCTGCCCAGGCGGCCTGTCGTCGGGGCCTTCACGGCGACGGCAACGGAAAAGGTTAAAGAGGACATGATGACCCTCCTGGGCCTGGAAAAGGAACGCATCTTCATCGGCGGCTTCGACCGGCCGAATCTGTATTTCCGCGTCGTCCGGACGAACCGAAAGCTCGACTTTGCCCTGGCCTACGTCCAGCAGCATCAAGAAGACAGCGGCATCATCTATGCGGCGACGCGCAAGGAAGTGGACCGCGTCTATGAAGAACTGACGCGGCGGGGCATCCGGGCCGGCCGCTACCATGCCGGCCTGAGCGACGACGTGCGCCGGACCATGCAGGACGCCTTCACCTACGACCGGCTCCAGGTCATCGTCGCCACCAACGCCTTCGGCATGGGCATCGACAAGAGCAACGTCCGCTACGTCATCCACTACCAGATGCCCAAGAACATCGAAAGCTATTACCAGGAAGCGGGCCGGGCCGGCCGAGACGGCGCGCCGGGGGAATGTATCCTCCTCTTCAGCCGCCAGGACATCATGATCCAGAAGTTCCTCATCGAGCAGTCCGTCCACGACCCGCAGCAGCAGGCTGTCGAATTTCGCCTGCTCAACGCCATGGTCCGCTACTGCGAAGGCAATCACTGCCTGCGCCATTATATCCTGACTTATTTCGGCGAGCATCCGTCGTGGCAGCGCTGCGAGAAATGCGGCAACTGTGACCAGGAGACGGTCGAAGAAGACATGACCGAACAGGTCCGCAGCATCTGCCTCTGCGTCGACGAATTGAAGGGCCGCTTCGGCATGACCATGGTCTGCGACATCCTCAAGGGCAGCCAGAACGCCAAGGTCCGCCGTTATGGCTTCGAGAACAACTCGGCCTTCGGCATGCTCGGCGACTTCACGTTGTCCGAAGTCCGCGACATGGTCCGCCAATGCATCGACGACGGCTATCTCGACCAGTCCGATGGCAAATACCCTGTCGTCTCCCTGACGGCGGACGGGCGGCAGGCCTCAGCGGCAGCCGGCGCATTGTCCAGCAGAAAGTCGTCGCCGCCGATCCCGTGCCGGAACTGCCCAAGCGCCAGCAGAAGCGCCGCGCCGGGGCCATCGACGAAGACGCCTTACGGCCCCTTTTCGATACGCTGCGGGCGGTCCGCCTGGAACTGGCCAAGGACGAACACATCCCGCCGTTCGTCATCTTTTCCGATGCGACCTTATGGGACATGGCCGCCCTCAAGCCGGACAGCCTGGACGCCATGAGCCAGATCAAGGGCGTAGGCAGCTTCAAGCTCCACAAATATGGCCGCCAGTTCGTCGGCGCCATCCAGTCTTACATAGATAACCATTGATTTTGAGGTGACATACATGAGTATTGCCGATACACAGTATCTGAATATCGTCGAAAATATCCTCGACCACGGCTATTTCGACAACAACCGCACGGGCGTGCGGACGTATAAACTGCCCCACCAGATCATGCAGTTCGATCTGGAACAGGAATTTCCCATCTTGACGACGAAGTTCGTCGCCTTCAAGACGGCCGTCAAGGAAATCCTCTGGATCTGGCAGCTCCAGAGCAACGACGTGCGGGAACTGCAGAAGATGAACTGCCACGTCTGGGACGAATGGATGCGGCCCGACGGCACCATTGGCAAGGCCTATGGCTATCAGATCCGCAAGTATAAACAGGTCGACAAGCTCCTGGATATGCTGAAGACGGATCCCCAGAACCGGCGCATGATCGTTTCCCTGTGGAACATCGAAGACTGCCGGACATGGCCCTCCAGCCCTGCGCCTACCAGACCTTGTGGGACGTCACCGACGGACGCCTGAACTGCATGCTCATCCAGCGCAGCGGCGACATGGGCCTGGGCGTGCCCTTCAACATGACCCAGTACGCCGTCCTCATCCATCTCATCGCCCAGTCCGTCGGCCTGCGTCCGGGCCTGTTCACGCATGTCATCAACAACGCCCACGTCTATGAGAACCACGTCCAGGCCATGAAGACCCAGCTGGCCCGCCGCGATCAGGCTTTCCCGGCGCCGAAACTGGTCCTCGATCCCGATGTCCATGATTTCTATGATTTCACCATCGACGACATCGCCCTCGATAACTACCAGCACCTGGGAAAATTGCCCATGGAGGTGGCCGTCTGATGCTCCATCTCATTGCAGCCGTCGACAAGCGCGGCGGGATCGGTAAGGATAACGACCTCTTGTGCCATATTTCGGCCGACTTAAAACGTTTTAAATCTCTCACTATGGGCCATACGATGATCATGGGACGCAAGACCTTTGAAAGCCTGCCCGGCGTCCTGCCCGGCCGGCCGCACTGGGTCCTGACCCATCAAAAAGATTATGACGCCCGCCATGAAGCGGTCACTGTCTTCCATAGCGTCGAAGCCCTGCAGCAGGCCATGAACGATGGGGAAGACTACTTCGTCATCGGCGGCGCTGCCATGTACCGGGAATTTCTGCCCCTGGCGGACAGCCTCTACCTGACGGAAATCGACGAAGCCTTCGACGGCGCCGACACCTTTTTCCCGGACTGGGATAGAAGCGCCTGGACGGAACAAACGCGGGAATTGCACCGTGCCGATGGACAGTGTCCCCATACTTTTTCTTTCGTCCACTATGTCCGCCGTTTCGATTGACATTGTCAATCCGTTATGTTACACTAACGGAAGAGCTACAAGATAGCTGGAATTGTTTTTTTAGGAGGATTTTGTTATGCACGGTAAAGTAAAATGGTTTAGCGCAGAAAAAGGTTATGGCTTCATCGAAAGAGAAGATGGCGGCGACGTTTTCGTTCACTTCTCCGCTATCCAGGAAGATGGCTTCAAATCCTTGACCGAAGGTCAGGAAGTTGAATTCGACATCGTTGAAGGTGCGCGCGGACCGCAGGCAGCTAACGTAGTTAAATGCTAATCGGAAAGTAAAATAGACCTTTTAAGGGGCTCACGGGACGGCTTCGGCCAGCCTGTGCGGCCCTTTTTTTTGCCCTCTATAGCTGTATAAAAACACGAAAAAGTTTGCATAAATACTTGCAATATTCATACGGCTGTGCTATGATATATCCATCGAACAAGTTCTGGTCTTAACTTATTGGAGGATAGATATACATGAAACATGCAAATAGCTTCGTAGATTATACAACAGATGAATTGAAAGGCATTTTATTACTGGCCGAAAAGATCAAACAGCATCCGGATGACTACAGCCATATCCTGGACGGCAAGAAATTGTATACGCTCTTTGAAAAGACGTCGAACCGGACGTACCTGTCCTTTTCTATCGGCATGGAAGAATTAGGCGGCAAAGCCTATAATCAGCTGTGGAAGGACAGCAATTTCACCATCGGCGACCTCATGAGCGAAGTCAAATACGTCTGCCGCAACGTCGACTGCATCATGGGCCGGTTCAAGAAAGCCGAAACGACGGAAGCTTCATGAAGAACGCCACCGTCCCGGTCATCAACGGCTGCGACAATACGTTCCACCCGACGCAGGCCCTGGCCGACATGCTGACGCTCTACGAAAAGACGGGCCATTTCGAAGCCAAGGTCCTCTACATCGGCGCCAAGAACAATACGTACAATTCGCTCAGCGAAATCGTCACCAAGATGGGCGGCATGATGTACGGCCTGACACCGTTCAGCCAGGTCACCAATGTACCGGCCGACTTCTACGACAAACTGACGGCGACGGGTCATTATAAGGAATTGCCGACGGATATCTCCAAAGAAGAGCTGAAGAAAGTCGTCGCCGATGTGGACTGCGTCTATACCGACACCTGGTCGACATGGAATTTTTCACCAACCCGGACTATGCCGAAAAGAAGAACCAGATCATCAACATGATGATGCCCTATCAGATCGACGCTGCCTCATGGAAGGCACGGATACCATGGTCTTCCACGATATGCCAATCCATCCGGGCTATGAAATCACGCAGGACGTCATGGAAAAACACTTGGAAACCATCCTCGACGAAGCCGAAAACAGACGGCACGCCGAAAAAGGATTGTTGGTCTACCTCATTACAGGGAAATTGGATTGGTAGTGGCTCTCATGCGGGCCGCCCTTTGGGACGGCCCCTACGAATAAAGGATTACAAAAAAGGGATTGTCGCATGTGCGGCAATCTCTTTTTTCATCCCAATCCCAGGCAGACCAGGGGGATGGTGATGATGGAGCAGAGTGTCGTGACCAGGAGCATGCCGGCGGCGTAATTGCTGTCTGAGTGCTGGTTCTGGGCCAGCATGACGATGACGGCCATACTGGGCAGGGCCGGCAGGATGCTCATGGTGAGGGTTATGTCATGAGGGACCTGCAGGAATCGGCAGATTTCATAGAAGACGAGCGGGAAGAGGCACATCTTGACGGCGACGGCGCCATAGATTTCTTTCTTTCGGATGTACTGGGGGATGTCGATGTAGCAGAACAGGCCGCCCAGGTAAATCAGGGCCATGGGGGGTGTCAGGAGTCCGGCTTTGGTCAGGGCCGCATTGATGGGTTCCGGCAGGTGGAGTCCGATGAAGAGGCCCAGGATGGACAGGATGATGGCGATTGTCGCCGGATTGATCATCTTCATTAGGCGGCTGATGACGGACATGGTATTTTCCCGGTCCACCGGCGCCGTCAGATTGACACCCAGCGTCCACAGCAGGAGCTGGTCGATGACCGTGAACAAGGCGATGTAGAGCATACCCTGTTCCGGGAAGAGGGCTGCAATGATGGGAATACCCATGAAGCCGATGTTGCCGAACATGGAGCAGGCCCGGTAGACGTGATTTTCATTGCCTTTCAAGCCAAAGAGGCGTGCCAAAAAGCGGCAGAGCAGGTATAATAGGAAGTACATCAACAGGGAAATGGCCAGGATCGGCAGGGCGCTGATGAACTGCTGACGTGTCGCCCCGTTGAGGGTATTGGTGAACAAGAGCAGGGGCATGGAGACCTTGGTGATGAATTGCGAGAACATGCCAAGGGAACGGCTGTCCAGGACGTGCATACGCACAGCAACCATGCCGATGAGGAGATAGATGACGAAACCGATGATTTGCGATAAGACAATGGAAAAATAGCTCATTAGCCGGACTCCTTTCTAAAACGCCCTTATTTTATCATGTTTGTCAGGGTCTGACTAATGAAACCTTTGGCCATTGCCATGAAAAAAAATGATGGATAGGAGCGATATCATGGACCTTGCGAAGATACAATACTTCCTGGAAGCGGCACGGCTGAACAATTTCACCGAAGCCGCCCGGAAGTGCCACATTGCCCAGACGACGATGACGAAATATATTTCCCAGCTGGAAAAAGAACTGGGCTGCCGTCTCTTTTGCCGGGAACACCGCGGCGTCTCGCTGACGGCAGAAGGGCGGCGCTTCTATGAAGGCATGAAAAAAATCTGTCAGGAATACCAGGACCTGCGCGGCTCGCTGCGGCTGAAACAGCGGAAGGGCCTCTACCTGGCATTGCCATGCAGGAATACATCGAAGCCCGGTGCTGCGCCGCTTTGAAGAAGATTTTCCCGAATGTAAGATGTATTTCAGTTTCCATGACATAGAGGCCTTGGGAGAAAGCCTGGGGAACGGGGCCCTGGATGGCTTCCTCTTTTCCGATGCCCAGGCCATGGACCTGCCTTTTACATGCCAGCGCCTGTTCGCCATCCGCCAGTCCTTCATCTGCTCCCAGGCTTTGCTGGACCAGTATCGGACGGTGGGGGCAGTCATCGCCCATCTGCCCTTCCTGACCAAGTCCAACAGCCAGGACTATGTCGTCAAGATGCGCCGGACGTGCGGCCAGGTCTTCGGCCAGCCCTTTGAGGAATCCCGCCTGTGCTATAGTTTGTCCGAACAGTTCCTGCTGCTCAGCCTGTCCCAGGGCTTTGCCATCCTGCCCATGCCCGAAGGCGATGTCTATCCCGGCCTGAGCGTCATCCCCTTGGACGATGACTTTACCGAATATGCCGTCCTGGCTTATCGGCCGGACAGCATGACCGAAGAATTGCAGAAGTTTTTATCCCTTTTTTCCGGGATGCCAGAGTTCGCTGAGAGCGACGCCACCGAGGATGCAGGCCGCTCCCAGCCATTGCAGGGACGTCAGGTTTTCCCTGAGGATGAGGCTGACAGGGCCAGGGCCGTGAAGGGTTCCAGATAGCCGCAGATGGAGACGCTCTGGGCCGACAGGCGCTGGACGCCGGAGAAATAGAGGTAGTAGCCGAGGCCCGTGTTGACGACGCCCAGGCAGATCATGCAGGCGATGTGGCTCATATTCAGGCTGACCGGTGCCGACGGCATGGACAGGGTGACGGCCGAGACGACGACGGCTGCGACCAGGAGCTGGCACGCCGGGGACAGGATGCCGCCGATGCCGCTGACCTTTTTCATGGCGATGATGAGCAGGGCGAAGCAAAGGCGCTCAGGAAACCGCAGACCAGGCCCCACGACAGGCCGTGAGCCTGGACGTCGCGCCGTTGATACAGACGATGCCGATGGTGACGATGACCATGGCACTTACCTTGGGGACCGTGAAGGGTTCATGGAAGACGAAGTACGATAGGATCATGATCAGGATGGGACCGCAGTAGCACATGAGGGTGGCCAGCTGACGCCAATCTGCTGATACGCTTCATAGAGGAAGAGCCAGTTCCCGGCCAGGAAGAGGCCCGACAGGACCAGCCAGCCCAGGGAGGCCCGGGTCACGTGGCGCAGGCTACCCCATTCATGGCGGGCCGTCGCCAGGAGAAGCAGGAATAACCCGCCCAGGACCGTACGGGTCAGGACGGATTTCGTAACTCGACAGGGGAAGTTGGCTGGCAATGATGCCGTTCGTGCCGAAAATGACAGCAGCCAGGATGAATTTGATGTACGCGTTTTTCATGAGCATCCCTCCTTTGAATCGATGATTCTAATATATCATATTTGCAGAGAGATGTCAGCCGACAAGGGCTGTTGCATGAAGGCTTCTGCATGATTGGGGGAAACCTCTCAGTCAGCTGCGCTGACAGCTCTCCTATCAGGAGAGCCTTTGCGAGCCACGAATCACTAGCCACGAGCCACGAACCACGAGCCACGAAATCTATGGTATAATAGGAAAAAACGAAAGGGGCACTGCCATGAGTATGCATCATGAAGTAGGCATTACCTGTCCGAAATGCCAGAAGGCCGGTATCTTTACCGTATGGGACAGTATCAATACGAAATTGGATCCGGATATGAAGGACCGCGTCAAGTCGCAGGAGGCTTTCTGCTATCACTGCCCGCACTGCGGGACGGACGTCCACGTCGATTACGGCTTTTTATATCACGACATGGACCACCATTTCATGGTCTTCTACGCGCCGACCGACAAGGACCAGGAAAACGCCGACCGCGATATGGCCGACGGCCAGGTCCAGTTCAAGGCCATGGTGGACACGGCGGGGTATGTCATGCGCCTGGTTCGGACGAAAGCCGATTTGCTGGAAAAAATCGCCATCTTTGAAGCCGGCCTCGACGACCGCCTGATGGAACTGACCAAGGCAGCGGCCCTGGCCCAGGTCGGGGAAAAGGAAAAGGACTTCACCGTCACGGAAAGCCATTTCGTCACGGCTAAAGACGGGTCCCTGCGCCTGTCCCTGGTCGATGAAAAAAGTGGCCAGCAGGCCTATGTGGACTTTAATAATGGCCTGGCCCAGCTCTACGGGCAGTTCCAGCAGCACTTTGCCGACGACCTGCCGGCAGAAGACGCCGTCCTGGCCCGCATCGACGCGGACTGGACGCAGCGTTTCTTGAATAAATACTTATATAATTAAAGGAGGGACCTTTATGTCGAAACTCGTCGTCGTTATCCAGTGCGACATCGTCACCAAGCGCTGCAGCGGCTATGCCTGCATGAATACCTTTGTCAACCGAAAGGACACCTTTGCCGATTATCCGCTGGATACGCGCTTCCTCATGATGACCTGCGGCGGCTGCTGCGGAGCCGGGATGTCGGCCAAGCTGGAGAACCTGGCCAAGAAGTTGAAGAAATACGGCGATGCCAAGGAAAATGTGACCATCCATTTTGCGTCGTGCATCGTGTCCGACAGCTACCATCGGCCGCCGTGTCCCTTCCGCAACTATATGGCCAGATCATCGAACGCAAAGGCTATCCCCTGGTCCACGGGACCTATATTTCCAGGATGACCGAAGAAAAGCGGAAGCAGGGGACGTACCATGCCTTATAAGAAGGGAAAAGGCCTCGTTGCGGCAGCCTGGTGGCCAGCCTCTGCCTGCTGCCGGGCCTCGTGCCGGCTCCGGTCCAGGCCACTGGAGAGGCTCTGCGCGCCGATACCCGGGCCTGAAGCAGGCAGACTGGCAGCTGGCCCGGCCCTATGGCCGGCCCATGCTCGACGTCGCCCAAGGGGCCGATACTATCCTGGGACCGGCAACGATACCGGCCCGCCAGATGGTCCATTTCATCCGTCAGCGCAATCCTCACCCCAAACTGAACGCGCCCCTGGAAGACGTCGTCCAGGCCTATTATGACGAAGCCGGCCGCGAAGGCATCCGGCCTGACGTGGCCCTTTGCCAGGCCCTGAAGGAAACGGGCTACTTTGCCTATGGTGGCGACGTATCGCCGGACCAGAACAATTTCTGCGGCCTCGGCGCGACGGGGAACCGGGTGGCCGGCGCCCGCTTCGCTACGCCCCAGCTCGGCGTGCGGGCCCATATCCAGCACCTCCTGGCCTATGCCAGTACGGAGCGGCCTAAGACGGCCATCATCGATCCCCGCTACGAACTCTTGGCTGAAAAGCATCCCGAACTCTACGGTAAGGTCGATTCCTGGACGGGCCTCAACGGCCGCTGGGCCGTGCCGGGCAAGCATTATGGCCAGGAAATCCTCTGGATGTGGACCGAAGCCCAGACACCGGACGGAACCACGATAACCTGGTCACGGGTTTCCAGAAGGTCTTCGCCCATCCCAACGACGCCCAGGCCTATCTCTACCGGGGTATCCTCTTCTTCGACCGCCACGATTACTGGCTGGCCGAACGGGACTTCCGCCGTGCCCTGGCCTTGGACAAGACGTCGCCCGCTGCCTGGTATGACCTGGCTTTGACGCAACAAAAAAGAGGGGAGCTCGAAGCTTCCCTCGCCAGTTACGACCAGGCCGTCGCCTGCCGTCCCGAATATTTACAGGCCTGGTATAACCGCGGCCTCGTGGCCATGGAATTGAAGCAGGACGATAAGGCCCGGCACTCCTTCCAGGAAATCCTGCGCTTTTCGCCCCAGTCGGCGGATGCGGCTAATGCCATGGCCGTCCTCTACCTCCGTAAGGGGAACGCAGACAAAGCCGGATCCTGGCTGGAACGGGCCGGCCAGATCAACTCCGCCAATCCCCGCATCCAGGCCAATCGCCAGCAGTTCCAGACCTATCTGCGATAGCTGTATTTGAATTTCATCAACTTATCCATCAAGTATTCCAAGTGACTTTTTTCCGTCTTCATTGGTCCATCGGTCGTCTGTACCAGGTGGGCCGTTTCTTTTTTCTGATTAAATTCCAGGTCATAGCCATGGGTCACCATCAGGGCTTGTTCCAGTCCGTAGATTAACATAAGCACTGCCCCCCCTTTAGTAGTCTGAAAACAACAAAAGATGCAACGGCGAAATAAGTGCTGCGTTGCATCTTCTGTCTTGCTGTTCTGTTTGTACTTATATTATATAACTTTATAAGCTAAAAATCAATAAAACATTTTGAATAATTGTTAAAAATCTTAAATGACGCGTGACACGGGCTCTCCTAATAGGAGAGCTGTCAGCGCAGCTGACTGAGAGGTTGCATTTGACCAAGAGGTTGTATTTGAAAGTTTGACATATGTAAGCCTGAGATGTGGTGAAATATCACAACGAGCCACGAACTGCGAACTGCGGGACGCCTTTTAGGCGTCCCCTACAATTATTTCCTTATCCACAAGGGAGGCCAGGCGGTCGGCGTGGTGTGTGGCGATGATGAGGGTCTTGCCGGCTGCTTTCAGGCTGGGCAGGAAGTCTGAAAGCCAAGCCAGGCCGTCGGCGTCGAGGTAGCTTTCCGGTTCGTCCATGGTCCAGACCTGGGGGTTCATGGTCAGGATGGAGGCGATGGCCGTCCGTTTCTTTTCGCCGCCGGACAGGGTGTAAGGCGGGCGGGAGGCCAGCCGGGTCAGGCCCAGCAGTTCCAGGGCATCGTCGACGCGCTGGTGGATTTCTTCAGGCTTCAATCCCATCTGGACCGGGCCGAAGGCCAGTTCCTCGCGGACGCTGCTGCAGAAGAGCTGGGAATCGGGATTCTGCCAGACGTAGCCCAGGCGCTGGTGGAACCATTTGGAATAGGCGTGGTCCCGCATCTTGCCGGCCGTGATGACCGTGCCGTCAAAGGTATACGTCCCCTGCTGGGGGAAAATCAGGCCGTTCAGCAGGCGCAGGAGCGTCGATTTCCCCGAGCCGTTGGGACCGCTGAGGAGGACGGCCTGGCCCGGTTCGATGGTTTCCGTGAGATGAGAGAGGATGGGCCTGTCGTCATAGGCGAAACAGACGTCGTCGAGTTGTATCATGAGAGGACTCCTTCCAGGCGGATGAAGAGATAGACATAGGCCAGCAGGGCCAGGACGAGCAGCCCCGTGGCGGGAGAGAAACGGCGCTTCCGGCCGTCCTCATAGGGCCGGTAATCGCCAGTGAAGCAGCGGCAGCACATGGCTTCGTACAGGTCCTGGGACAGGCGCTGGGACTTTTGCAGCAAAATGCCGGAAACGCCGCTCATGGCGGCCTTCTTGTCGGGATTATGACCGACAGAGCGCAGCTTGAGGCCGTCAGCAGGTCGGACGCTTCCTGGCCTAAGATGACGATGTAGCGCAGCGTCGTGTCGAGGATGAAGATGACCAGCGACGGGACGCGGAACGTCCGCAGGGCGCCGGTCAGTTCATGCCAGGCCAGGTTTTCCTGCAGGAGCATCAGGCCGTCACGGTGAGAAAGGTCTTGCAGGGCAGGAGAAAGGCGTAGCGGCCATTGCCCAGGAAAAAAGACGGGGCGACGAGGACGGCACAGAACAGGGACGCTGCCAGGCGGCGCCGGAGGGCCCGGCGACAGGGGCCGTCCCGGTTGGAAGCAGAGGAGGACCAGTTCACCGGCCAGGGACGGCCCAGAGAAAGGCCGTCGTCCGGGCCATGACGATGAGGGCGATGAGGACCAGGGCAGCCAATAAGGCCGGTGCCGCGCCGATGGGCCGGGCCGGCCGCAGTCCCTGGCCGCGCAGGGCCGTCAGGATAGAGACGATCTTGAGCAGGGAGCGGGAAATGAAATAATCCCGGTCGCTGCCGGGATTATATATTTCTTCGCGGACTGCCCATTCAGGGAGCTTCATGGACAAGCCCCCTTAATGCTGAGCCGGCGTATCGAAAGTTGGCCGGGACGGCAGGAGGGACGCGATGATCTTAAAGATGATGATGAGCAAGGCCGTGCCGACGATGGCCGAAATGATGTAGCGGCGGCGTCGGGCAGGCCGGCAATGGCGTAGTCCGGCATGAGGACATCGAAGGAAAAGCCGTTTTCCATGCCTGCCGGCGTATACCCCAGGGCGGAACCGAAGAAGTCCGTGTCTGCCAGTTCTTCCGCATCCCATTCACCCCAGGCCGTACCGGCAGCCAGTAAGCCGAGGGGCGTGGCGACGATGAGGGCGGCCAGGAGACCGAAGAGGGACTTATTGGACGAAGCCGGGGCGGCCAGCTGGAACAGGTCCGGCGATGTCTTGCGAAGATAAGCCAGGACGCCCGTCGTGAAGACGACTTCTGCCAGGCCGAACAAGGTGAGGTGGCCGATCATCATGGCCGGAAGGGAAATCCACAGGGGATACGGGCAGTACAGGGCCTGACCGGCAGCATCGGTGAACAGCAGGGGCTGGATGCCAAATTCCACGGCGGCACAGAAGGCAGCTGCGTTGATGCCAACATAAGCGCCGATGCCGGCGGCGACCGTATCCGACGAGATGACCTTCTTCAGGCCGTGATAGATGAAATATCCCGTAAAGGGCAGGACGAAAGCCATGTTGAAGCAGTTGGCGCTGAAAGCCAGGATGCCGCCGTCACCGAAGAACAGGGCCTGGATGAGCAGGGCCACGCTGACGGCCAGACAGGCCGCGTACGGACCGAAGAGGATGGCAATGAGCGTACCGCCGACGGCGTGTCCCGTCGTACCGCCGGGCAGGGGGATATTGAACATCATGGCCAGGAAGGAAAAGGCCGCAGCAATGCCGAGGAGGGGCAGCTTTTCACGGGGCACCGTTTCCTTGACCTTGCGGATGGACAGCAGCCAGATAGGGACCATGACGGCGCCGAGGACACCGCACGTCGAAGGGCTCAGGTAATTTTCAGGTATATGCATAATGAAACCTCTTTTCCTTAGAAATTTAACTATATTACTATTTTACTAAAAAAGCCCGGCCAATATAAGCCATGGGGGGGATAAAAAATAGGCCTTTACCTGACTCTCTGGCAGATACTCGATGGCGCTATCCATGCTATGGTATAATATAAAATAAATCTATATTAGAAAGAGAGTATAAACGATGATTGATTTTCATGAAATTCTGGACCGCATGAATCAAAACCAGCGGATCAACTTCGATAAAGTATTCCAGCGCATGGCCCGCCGTTGGCAGCAGGAAGGCGTCAAGCCGCGGGTCCTGCTCCATTCCTGCTGCGGCCCGTGCAGTACGGCCGTCCTGGATAGGTTGACCGGCGTGGCTGATGTGACGGTCTACTATTTCAACCCCAATATCCATCCGGAAGCCGAATACCGGCGGCGGGAACTCGTCCAGAAACAGTTCATCGAAGCCTATAACAAAGAGACTGGCCACGACGTCCATTTCCTGGCCGCGCCCTATGAACCGGAGATGTACTTTGAAGCCGTCAAGGGCCTGGAAGACGAACCGGAAGGCGGCGCCCGCTGCCGCGTCTGCTTCGTCCAGCGCATGAAGGCGACAGCTGAAAAGATGCAGGAACTGGGCTATGACTATTTCACGACGACCCTGACCGTCAGCCCTCATAAGAACTCGCAGGTCATCAACGAAGTCGGCCGGGATATCGAAGACCAGTACGGCTACGCCTACTTGCCGACGGACTTCAAGAAAAACAACGGCTTCTTCACATCGACGAAAATGACCGAAGCCTACCACCTCTACCGCCAGCCCTACTGCGGCTGCATCTTCGGCGCCCGCGACCAGGGCCTGGACCTGGAAAAAATCCGCCAAGATGCGGAAGCCTTTCTGGAAGACAATAAGTAGGGGACCGCAGATCGCAGGCCGCAAAAAAACACGGTCCACGGCCTTGTGCGTAGTATGCGTAGGGGCTCGCACGTGGCGAGCCCGTTAGGGAGATTCTATCACAGCCCATTCGAGTATAATGGCAGGCTTTTACGAGCCACGAGCAATCTGTCATGAATCCTGGGGATGTACAGGATTCACGGCGGGCGCCCCACGTGGTCGCTCCTACGACTCAGATGCGGCGTTCCGCCGCGACAGACTCAAACTGACAACGACGCTTCGGGAAACCCTCAGCGCGTAGCGGGCCGCCCGCCGCTGCCATTCGCCCAGGTAACCGTCCTTCACTTTACGGCTCAGAAAGGCTCTGGGCGTCCCCTACGATAGCCCCCAGTCGGGGCTTTTTTTACGAGTTGAAGGTCACTTGAGGCGACCTGGCGGCCGGCGGGCCGTCAGTCCCTAAAATTCGATGAACGACGAACGACCTACGATGAACGGCTTTTTACCCGGCCGTCAGGCCCCAACATTAATGGTTCCTTAAATATTCGGAAATCCGATTAAAGGACGATTAGAATTTCAATTTGGTCCTGTTTTGTGGTGTATGATGGAATCAGAAGCCGCTCTATTGCGGAGCGGAAACGATTATTATACAATAAAAGTGAATCTGGAGGTGTGACATCATGTCCGATTCGGCACAACAGGCCAAGGCGCAAAAGAAAGCGTATGACGAGGCGTGCAAACGGGTCCTTTCGGAACGGGAAATCATGGCCATATCCTCAAGGCCTGCACGGAAGAATTCAAGGATTGTAGTTTGCAGGATATTGCGCGGCGCTATATCCAAGGCGAACCGAGTATCAGCCGCATTGCCGTGGAACCGGAAACCATTTCACCACGCATCGAAAGTGAGCAGACGGAAGACAAATCCGGAGCGGAAGGAACGGTGTATTACGACATCCGGTTCCATGCCGTAGCGCCGGTGGATGGGAAAATGATTCAACTCATCGTCAACTTGGAAGCGCAGAACGATTTCAATCCGGGCTATCCGCTGCTAAAGCGGGCTGTCTACTATTGCGGCCGCATGATTTCCAGTCAGTACGGGACGGTTTTCGTGAAATTACATTACGAAAAAATCCAGAAGGTCTATTCCATCTGGATCTGCACGATGCCAACGAAAAAATGGGAGTACAATATTTCCCGGTATCGATTCACGGAAGAGCATTTGATCGGTCGTACTCAAGCCGAACGAAGCCATTACGATTTAATCACAATCGTCTTGGTCTGCCTGGGGAGTAAGAGTCATAAGCAGTTGAAAGGCATCCTGCGGCTGCTGAACATGCTGCTCTTGGATAACATGGGTTCCCAAGAAAAGCAGGAATTGCTAGCAAAAGAATTTAACGTAACAATGACACCACATTTAGAGAAAGGAGTGGCGACAATGTGTAACTTGAGCGAAGGTATTGAACGGCGCGGGGAACGGCGAGGAGAAAAACGCGGGGAAAAACGCGGACGTAAACTGGGGGAAGAAGTAGGCGAAAAACGTGGTTGGAATTTAGGAAAACAAGACGACGTACTGGAAATGCTGAAAGATGGCGTACCTTTTGAAAAGATTGCGCAGTATACTAAGTTATCCTTAGAAGCTATTGCTGACATTGCAAAGCAAAATAAATTGATTTAAGTATGTTTAGCCAATAGAGAAGGGGCTGTTGCGTGAAAGCATAGGCTTATCATGCACAAGCCCCTTTAATGAACGCAGGCCGCCGCGGTCCTGCGGACTGCAAAAAAATACACGGCCTATGGCCTTGTGCGTAGGAATCGGCCCGAAAGCCTTTTTGACCTGTCGGGTACTAACAACGGGGGTGCAGGACGGTTGTTAAAACGAACAGCTGTGGCCGGGCGGACCGTTGTGGGAAGCCTGTAAGTGATAAAAGTTGAGATAGTGGTTAGTCATTTGGGCTAGTGACTTTCGGTCTTTTCTGTGAAGCAACTTTTTAATCCATCAGATGCTGCCTGATGGAAGTCGCAGGACAGTTGCGAAACGGAGACCTGCTGGAACTATTTGTAAAATTGAATGAGGCGGTCTTCCTTTAGCATTGATGTATCGTCGCTTGAGATTTTTATAATTTATAATATATTTTAAGCATATTACGATATTTTAACGATATAGGATTGTGAATCAGAAAGGGATACATCATGGAAAGACAAATTAGTGATCGAAGTTTGGTTAATCTGTTGTTTAAAACTATTAAGGAATTTTATTTGAAAAGCGAAAATATTGTTTCCGATTGTAAAAAATATGATAGATGTAGATTGATATCAACTTTATTGTCATTGGACGAAAAACATGAATACATAAGAATTTTTTGTGATGATAAAAAGAGAAAAATATTATCTATACAGAAACCGATGCATCTTCCTCTTTGCCCAGAACCTATTCCATCAATTTCTCCATGGTTAATGAATGATTGGACGGATTATCGAGTACAAGTAAAGGTACAAAATGTTAATGAAAAAACAGGTGAAAAATTTAGCGATGTTCCAGAACGAATAACTTCATTTCGTTGTTGGGAAAATAAACGGAAAAATTGGGTAGCCGAACGAGTTCGGTTAAATAAGATTGATAATATTTTTAAATCTTTTTATACACTACATAATGATTTTCAAGGCCAATCAGATGAAAGAGAACTTTTATATGCATTTGGCTTATTTGTTGACTCATCTGATAAAAATATTTGTCATCCTTTGTTTACCAAAAGAATACGTATTGCTTATGAAAGCATAGAAGACAATATTATTTCTTTGTTTGATACGGATGAAGACATCAAATTTGAAAGCTCATTTTTTAAAAATATAAGCAATGCAAAACTTTTACATTTAGGGGAAATTTCTACCGATTTAGAAAATACAGAAATTCATTTAAATCAAGAAGAAGGTACTGCTGAATTCTTGAAACGGGTCATTCATTATTTAACTCCCAATGGAGAATTTTTGACACAAGGTGAAGAAATGACTCAGCGATTTATTGTTACTTATTCACCGATGATTATTTTACGGAATAAAAATTCTGGCATTATTGAGTATTTGGATAAATCCATGGATGCTATTCAAAATGGACTAGAAATTCCGCCGCATTTGATCGATTTGCTTCACCCGAAAAATAAAGTATCAGGGATACATGAAAAAGTAGAAACGCTTGAAAAACGCTTAGCTGCTGCTAGTGGTGAAGCTCCTGAAATTTTTATGACAAAGCCGGCTAATAAGGCACAACTTCGTATTGCTCAAGATATAGAGCAGAATAATGCTGTTGAAGTGCAAGGTCCTCCGGGAACTGGTAAAACACATACTATCGCGAATTTAATTGGTCATTTTTTGGCACAGGGGAAAACTATTCTAGTTACTAGTGAAAAAATTAAAGCATTAAGCGTTCTGCGAGATAAATTAGATGAAGAAATTCGTCCTTTGTGTGTACCTGTTTTTGATGGCAATCAAAGCGAAATGAATGATATTATTTCTTCTATTAGCGCAAAAGTAAATGTAGTAAATATTCAGGATTTATCAAATAACATTGCTGAAGAAAAAAATCGAAGAAACGAAATTATAAAAAATCTTGATGAAGAAAGAAAAACTATATTTAATATTCGTAATAAAGAAAATCAAAATATTGTGTATGGTGGACAGAGTTATTCTATTATTGAAATTGCAAAACTCGTTGCTGAAAACAAGGAACAAATGCATGTGATTCCTGGTCCTGTAAAACAAAAAGAAGGTCTGCCTTTGACGCAGGAAGAATTTCAAAAATTATATGCCAGCAATGGTGAGCTTTCTCATAAAGAGGAATGCGAGTTATCTCTTCCGTTGCCAGACTATTCTAAATTGATGGTTCCGAAACAATTCCAATGCCTATTAGATGATATTGATCAGTATGAACAAAAAAAGAAATCCATTACTTCTATTGATATAAAAAATATTCAAGAAAATTTTGCAGAAAATCAATTGCTGTATAATAATAAACTGCTATTTATAAACCCTGATGAAGATATAATTCAGAAAGCTCTTAATGTGGCTGAATCTTATCAACTATGGTGTCTTGGCAATTTTCTGTTGTAGAAGATAGTATTGTAGGTGGTGGTTATCAGGAAAGATGGCAGTCGCTCATTCAGAGCATTAAAGATTTTTGTCAGGCTGATCAGGATTATGAGGGAAGTCGTCTTGGAAAACAAATTATTGTTAATGGAACCTTTGAATTAGATGAATTAGTAGAAAATTTACCGGAAATTAAAGAAAAATTGGCTAATGGTGGTTTTCATTTTTGGGATAAATTTGTAAACTCTACATTAAGTAAAATGACTAAACAGATTATAGTTGATGGGCATACGTTACGAAATGTGGAAGAGGCTGAATTAGCTATAAAGAAAACTCGGCGCGACTTAGCTTATCATACTGTCAAAAATATGTGGGCAGAAAGATTTGATAATTTTACTGATGTCCCCAAATTAGAAAGACTTACAGGTAATATAGTTATCCAACTAAGGGATTATGCGGATAAAATAAACAGAGCTCTTTTGTGGAATCATACGTGGTATGCACAATATGTTGAATTATTAAAAAAAACGGGATTTAATTTGAAATTATTAAAATCTGAGTTTGAATATAGTAAAAATATCTCTGGATATGAACATTATTTGACGACAAATATATTTGATTATGTTAAGATAGCAAGCCTTTTTTTGGCGGCGAGAAAAATTCGTCAAGAGATTGATTATGCAAAAACGATATTTGATGATAAGAATTTAGCGGATTCTGACTTATGTCATGGAATATTGAAGGCATTAGCTTGTAGGAATGGAGCAGCATATGAAGAAGCATACCATGCCTATAGCATTGTTTGGAGTAAAAAAAATATTTATGCGATGCGTGAACAACTTTTGTCAAAATTGGAGAAATATGCTTTTGATTGGGCAGCGGCAATTCGTTCACGTACGGGTAGCAATGGCCAAGCGAGTATACCTGATAATTTGGAGAAACTCTGGATGCTTAAACAATTTGAATATCTGTTGAATGAATTATTTGCCATGCCCCTTGAGAAGAGAGAAAAGCGGGTTGATGATTACTGTGCACAGCTACGTGATTGCACTACTCGGTTAGCCAATCAATTAGCCTGGTATCATCTAAAGTGCAGATTGGAGGGGAAACAAGAGATACAAAGTGCTGTAGCTAGCTATGCATCACTTATCAAACGGGCTGGCAAGCGGACTGGGAAACAGGCACCTAGATTATTGAAACAAGCTAGAGAACAAATGAAAATGGGGCAGAAAGCAGTACCTGCTTGGATTATTCCTGTTCACCGTGCATTAGAGACTTTTGATCCGGTAGACACCGTATTTGATGTTGCGATTATTGATGAAGCCAGTCAATCTTCTTTGGAAGCCTTAGTTATTACACTTATGGCGCATAAGATTATTGTTGTCGGTGATGATAAGCAGGTCAGTCCGATGATGGTGGGGGTTAATTTTGAAGAACGAGATGCAATTTTAAAGAAATATTTAGGCCCTTATTTAAAAAATTCATTAATGTTTGATGGCCATACCTCTTTTTATGAAATTGTAGCTACTGCTTTTAAACCGGTTATGTTGGAAGAACATTTTCGTTGTGTTCCAGAAATCATTGGTTATAGCAATGAAAAAATGTATAATAATAGAATTTTGCCATTGAGGGATTCTCATTCTTCAGAACTAATACCACCTGTTATTAATTATCGAGTAGATGGTAGGCGTAATGGTAAAGCAAAAATTAATGACAAAGAGGCTGAATGTATTGTTTCCTTGATGTTGGCTTGTTGGGAACAAACTGAATATGCTGATAAAACGTTTGGTATCATTTCATTATTAGGTGATGAACAAGCTGTTTATATTATGAATTTTGCGTATAATCATGACATCAATATGCAAGAGTGGAATCAGCGGCAAGTTGTGGTTGGAAATGCAGCATCCTTTCAGGGGGATGAACGCGATGTCATATTTCTAAGTATGGTAGATGACGATGAATCTGCAAATCGTAGCCGTACTCAACTGGACTGGCGAAGAAGATATAATGTTGCGGCTAGCCGGGCGAAAGATCAGTTATGGGTCGTAAATTCTCTAGACTATACTAAACTTAAACATGGGGAAAATCTTGAAGATGAAGATGTTCGCTTTGGACTTTTAGAATATGCTGTAAATTATCGAGAACATAGAGCTCGTTTCCTGGAAGCGGAAGTTAAAGCTGAATCACCTTTTGAAGCTGAGGTAGCTAAGTATCTGTTGGCAAAAGGATACCATATCCAACAACAGTATGAAGCAGGCCCATATCGCATTGATATTGTTGTATCTTATGAGAATAAACAAATTGCCATTGAATGTGATGGAGAAAGATTTCATAGTGGAACTGCGAAAATTGAAGAAGATATGGAAAGACAGTGTATATTACAACGTATTGGATGGAAGTTTATTCGCATTCGTGGTGGTATGTATTATCGGGATAAAGACGGTACCATGGAAGCAGTTATTAAAAAGCTAACCGCTTATGGGATTTATGCTGAAAATGTTCAGAAAAATATGGCAGATGATGAATATCATTCATATAATCTATACCAACGTATTGTTAATCGGGCTCAACAAATTCGAGATGAATGGCATAAACAAGATGAGGTGATAAAACTGCCGCTAATAAAATTGTTCAATATCCAGAATCATCAATAAGCGAAGCTCCATTAAAAGCCGTTATGTCACCTGGAAATCAATATAAAGTTCATTATAAAAAAGAAATAATGGGACAAGGAACACTGAATTTGAATCAGAAGAGAAAAATTCAGATGGGGGATAAAGTGACGGTTAAACTAAATGGAAGTACGAAGACATATATTATGATGGAAAATTCTATAGGCTCTCTTACTGAATTAACGCAGGTATGTTTAGGGCACTCTGTGGGAGATGATATTATCTATCAAAATGAAAAAGGGAAAATTTTAGGAATTAAGTAGTCTATTAGAATACGGATGAAAAGGAGATTTTATGGATAAGATTGTAGTTTCTATAGGTAGAAAAGACTGCCTCATTTATTCGGCAGGACAGGCGGAGTATGTATTGGTACAGCCTGTGGATGACCATGATTTGGAAGTATTGGACGAACAGGTAACGGCCATTGCCAAGGCCGCCCCAGTGCCTTTCGTTTTTGTGGCTTTCCCCGTGACCGATTGGAATCGGGAATTATCGCCCTGGGACAGTCCGGCTGTTTTCGGGCCTTCTGATTTTGGACATGGTGCAGCCGAAACCCTACACTTCGTAGAAACAGTTCTCTTGCCGGCTGTCTGCCTGCGATACCATTTACCTGAAGGCATCCCTGTTATTTTAGGCGGATACTCCCTGGCAGCTTTCTTTTCTTTATGGTGTGCTTGGCAGACGCCGATTTTCTCGGCTATTGCTGCCGCGTCGCCGTCAATCTGGTTTCCCCATTGGCTGGATTATGCCAGTCAGCGGCCGCCGCAGACCCAGGCCGTATACTTGAGCCTGGGTGGCAAAGAAGAAAAGACGCGCAATCCTGTCATGGCGGCGGTTGGGGACTGTATTCGCCAGCAGTATGCCTATTTAGCGGGATTGCCCCGTATGCAGGTGCTGTTGGAATGGAATAAGGGCAACCATTTTCAACAGACTGGGCAGCGTTGTGCTAAGGCTTTTGCATGGTGTGTGTCATCATTGGCGCAGGGGCCAGGCGGCGCCAGCAGCACCAGAGGATAGCCAGCCAGACGGGCATGATGAGGACGGCTGTGAGCATGTCCGGCATCTGGGTCATCATGAGGACGATGAAGCACAGGAAGGCCAGGCAGAAATAGTCCGCTGCCGGGTACCAGAGGACGGGAATTTCGTCGTCTTGCCCGCCTTCCGGCAGTAGGCCTTGAATTTCAAGTGCGTCACGATGATGGTGATCCAGTTGACGATGGTCGCGCCGACCGTAAGGGACAGGAAATACATGAAGATTTTTCCCGGGAAGAAATAGGTTACGGCGACGACGAACAAGGTCAGGCCCGAGCAGAGGCAGAGCGTGTGGACCGGTACGCCCCGGGACGACAGCTTCTTGAACCATTGCGGCGCGTTGCCTTCTTCTGCCAGGCCGAAGGCGATGCGGGAATTGCCGTAAATGGCCGAGTTATAGACGGAAATGGCCGCAGCCAGGACGACGAAGTTGAGGAGATTGGCCGCTGCCGGGAAGCCGACGTTGGTGAAAATCTGGACGAAAGGACTGTTCTGGGTTCCAATCTGGTTCCACGGCCACAAAGTCATGATGACGATCATGGTACCGATGTAAAAGACGAGGATACGCCAGATAATCTGGTTGATGGCCTTGGGCAGGGACCGTTCGGGATTTTCCGCTTCGCCAGCCGTGATGCCGATGAGTTCGACGCCGCCGAAGGAAAAGATGACTGTCACCATGGCCAGGCAGAAGCCCCAGATGCCCTTGGGCAGGATGCCGCCGTAGGCCCAGAGGTTGCTGAAATTCTGCGGGAACGGCCGGCTGTCCTGCAAGATGAGCCAGGCGCCGAGGGCAATCATGCCCAGGATAGCCGCCACCTTGATGAAGGACATCCAGAACTCCGTTTCGCCGTAGGCCCGGACATTGACCAGGTTGAGACAGGTGATGGCTATGAGGCAGACCAGGGCCGTGACCCATTGCGGCAGGTCCGGCAGCCAGTAATGGACGTAGATGCCGACGGCTGTCAATTCAGCCATGCTGATGATGACGTAAGAGAACCAGTAATTCCAGCCCAGCATGAATCCCGGGAAGTCCCCAGTATTTGTCGGCATAATAGCTGAAGGAGCCGGACACGGGTTCTTCGACGGCCATTTCGATAAGGTAAAATATATTTCGCAAATTCAATTTCATAAAAAATAGACATAGTCTATTGCCGCTAGTACAATTAAGTTACCACACAAAAATTCGTAAGGAGGCAATAGACCATGTCTGGTAATATTATACAACTTAATGAGGATCTTATAAAGAATAATTTAAAGGATCTTGTACGCAACAGTGTAGAGGAAACACTGAACGCCCTGCTCGAC